>ERZ779937.822-NODE-822-length-10635-cov-2.212476_pt1 | contig 10635 bp, 8 predicted proteins | sample MGYA00511185_ERZ779937 | MGnify/ENA primary metagenome ERZ779937 (study PRJEB29588, sample SAMEA2147216) | human gut metagenome | biome: human gut; feature: human-associated habitat; material: faeces | place: Denmark | collected 2008/2010 ... | reverse complement strand
GTGGCCATCATCTTCTGTGTCAGCCATATATTCTCATCCTCATAGCGCATCTCAACGCTGTCATGCTGATCACCGATAGATGCAACATAAGTCAGGTATTCCGCGGCGCTGGAACGGATGGTTACTTCGCCTTTTTTCTTTTTCAAATAAGAGGCCTCCTTCCCCAACAAATTACTCTATAATAAACTAATTTCTACATACTCTCATCGCCCGTGACAACGCTTATACTTCTTTCCGCTTCCGCACGGACACAATTCATTGCGTCCTATCTTCTTCGGCCATTTTACTCTTTCCTGAACCATAATAGGAATTTTTCCATCATACATAAGTTCAAGTTCCCTCAGACGATACAAATATTCAGAGATACCCAATATAGCTTGAAACATATGCATAGCTTCATTTTCAAACTGAAGAAGGTATTCTGTTTTCTTTTTTGTTCTGTCTTTCGGATTAGGAATATACGTTATCAGCTGGTCTACTGAATTGTATTCAACATCATTATGACCGATAGCATTTCTCAATTTCGCATTCACGAGTGTTTGCAAAAAGCCTGTGTAAACTTCAGAAGCCAAACAAAAATGATATCTTGATGCTTTTGTGAGTTTAATATAGTCCTCCAAAGAATTTACATTCTTCTCTATCGGATTCATAGCATTGATATCAGACCTGTATTTAATATTATTGAGAGCTACAGGTATAATCATTAAATTGCCTAATGCTTCATAAACATCCAGATAAAACTGCTTTACACTACCAAAGCTGCTCGTTGTAGAGCCTTCATGTTCAAAATCAAAAGAATTATCTTTACAGTATTGTAATGCCAACGCAGGTATAAGTCTTTGATATACGACTATAAACTCATCATAGACCTTGTAAATTAGTTCCTGCAATTCTTCAAGGTGGAAGCCATCATGAGAATTAAGAAAATCAATCAAACTCTTCATTTGTGCTGAATCCATTTTCAATATTCCTGCACTAAATGAAAGATCATTAAGGATATCTTTTCTTAACGCCGAATAAAGACCATGTACCTCAATCATGTGAACAGCTCTCAATGTTTCCGATTCATCTCGACATTGAAAAAACTGACCAGAAAATTCCTTTTGAATCTCTTGGGTTAGATACTCGCTATTATTTTTCGCTAAGGTAAGAATTCTTTTGTAGTTCTTCCACTTTTTAGCGGTTGCATTTAATTGGGATACAGCTTGTACAAATTCTTCATAAGAGTCATCTGTCTTCATACAATTCATATATCGAATAAACGGTGTTACTACCAAGCCCTCTAAGTCGGCTGCTTCTGTTTGTTTTGCTGTTGGAAACTCACCGGAGCATTCAACAACATAATCCGCGTTCTCGTCCTGAGCATCATCAGCATTATCAAAGGAGAAATTTAAACCCAGACAGTCTTGCCCTATTTTCACTTTACCAGACAAGGAAGTTCCACATTTACCGCATGTTACTTCTATCGGATGTTCCTCTTGCCCGCCAACTTGTAAACGCACTCTAGTAATACATCCACAAACTTGGCATTTTATAAAAGTATTAAACACCATGAAAACTTTCTCCTTCCTCCGGATTATATAAACATGTCATCATTCCAAACAAGTTTTACCAAATCAACGAGAACAGCAATTCTCTCAGTAATCTCATTCTTACCAAATGATGCGTAAGCTTTAAATCCAAGAAAACCAAACGCAACCTTCATCATTGATGGTAAGGTGTTGTTCCACTTCGTCATCAGAATCCGGCATGGGGACCGTAACAGATATTATTTGATACAATACGAATCTTTTTCAGTGTGCCTTAGAAAATAAATAGATTTTCCCAGGAAAGCAGTACCAATCGGCCTAATGCCAGAATAAACCACGCTCGGTTCTGGGGTGCCAATATTTGACAGCAAAATCATGTATCTGTTTCATGTCTGGCACTGTTGTACCCCTCCAATTCATATAATACTATTTTTATCCAAGTATCTGACGGATTTTTTCTGCCAACAATTCCTTACGTTTTTCATAAAACTCTTCAAAATGCTCAAGTTCTAACCCAACGTCATCCGGGATGAACGCCTCCTTACGGAACTTTGCCTTCTGATCATCGTTCATATCGTTATAGTACTCAATCAATGGCATATTATTTTTACTTCCGTTGCTGCGACCTTCAAGAAGTTGGAGATTTGGGAGACGGTTACGGTTTCCGCGCCATCTGCGCCACACATCCATAGTTACAGAAACAGGTTTGCTACCGTCAAATCTGTCATACGGATGCAGGTGATCCTGTTCGTACTTGAAGTTCTTGTTAATCCAATCCAGACTGAGATAGTAAAGAGCCTCTCCGGCAACACGGCTGCCTTTTTCAGAATTGAGAATATCCTCAATCTTGCCATCGGTTACACGAAGTTCATTCATCTGATTCAGCATATCAACAGTAATCTCATAATCGTTTTCATTGATATTGCTCTTCATCTGTTGCAATTTACTTGTGGTGCCTGACTGGAAATAAGTAAACAGAACGGCTCTTACCAGGTAAGCATGAATGCCTTCTGTATTGTCTTTATAATCAGGATTATAATAAATAAAATATACAATAGGGAGTAGGACATTCCAACTGCTTGAGAAACGGCTGACTTCAATCTTCATTTCCTTGAGGAGTGCTTCCAGGTTCTTAAGTGCCTTCTTGAACTCGCTCCAGTTATTCTTCAATTCTTCCGCTATCTGCTTGTTTATGTTTGACTTGATGACATCACCATAAAGCATCAGTGCGGCTCTGATGATAAAATCGGAACCGAATCCGGCATAAGAGTCTACAAGCAGTTTCCCGAACTCTGTCTTCGCACTTGGCCAATAAGCTTCCAAGATAGACATGGTAATTTCCGACTTACGAAGTGCCTTACCACCGCTATTGAAACGAACGAACATCTCAAGAGCATCATCCTGTTTCATATCCCGGATTTCAGTATAACGAATAAGCTTTTCAACAAAAATCTTCTCATAGAGTTTATTTAAGATGCCCCTCGCATAATCCTTGCTGTCTGCTGGAACATTTGTAATTGCATCTTCGATGGCTTTTTCTCTGGTAGTTTCATCCTGGAACTTCGGTTCAAGAATCTTTCTGATTTCGAACTGAGTCGGACTCAATTTACCTACTTTTTCGCTGAACTTGATGTCATATTTCTTGCTGTTGTATTCTTCTTCATCTACGGTCAGCTTGTTCTTGTTAAGTTCAATCAGAAGTTTTGTAACGATGCCACCGCCAGATTTCTTCCGTGCGTGTTTCTGACGGATGAACGCATCACCAAACAGGGACAAATAGAGAGAAGTGAGTCTCTGCTGCCCGTCAAGTACTGCCGTATCGGTTAGTTTTACATCAATGCTCGATAATTCATAATTTACGCTGTCAGCCTGCTTGCGGCTATCAAATGTAACAGAGGATAGGAAATTACAGAAATAAGTATCCCATGTTACATTGTCATCATCGACATGCCAGAATAGGAATGTAGCAATCGGATAATCCAAAAGAATGGAGTCCCACAGTTTTTCAATCTGTTCCATATTCCATACATACTGTCTTTGGAATGCCGGCATAACATATTTTCCGTCTTTGATATGCTCAAGAGCCTCATAAATCGTAATGCTGTTATCAATTAAAACGCTCATCGTTATGCCTCCTCTACATAAAAACTGTTCTTATATTTCATAAGGGTTTCTTCTACTTCATCCCAGATCCAAACCCGGTCACCGTCATCCTCAAAAACCTTACCATGAGATTTAGGACCGTCCAGTTTCATCTGTGAATAGTTATTTTTGAAAGTAGGAACATACAAATCTGGGCGTTCTTTATCACTGCACAAACGCTCCATCATCAGCAGGGTTGCTTCTCCTGCGATATGTTCTGCCATAAAGTAGGCTTTGATTATCTTATGATTATATTGGCTTGGCTTTAACGCCCACATTGGTATACGTTGAAGTGCCTTACCGTAAAAATCTTTTTCATTAGAATCGATTGTTCTTGTTGCCCTCGGTGTATATTCCTTCGATACATTTCCGAAAGTCTGGGCAATATACCAACGAAGGCACGAATCTGCAGCCTCGTCAGATGTTTCACCGGAAAGATTAAGTGCCATGTTAAATTTATCAAACACATCTGCGTCTACATTAAAAGATATACTTTTTCTCATCGAATAACCTCCGTCCATTTACACTTTAACATTATATATTATAATACCAATTAGTAAATTTGTCAATACTCACGGACAAATTTACACAACTCCCTTAGACAGAAAACACCCTGCATTACTGCAAGGTGTCCGTATCGTAGTTCTTGTTCAATTATCTCTTGAGTTCAATACTACATTTTTAAATTAAAAAGCCACAGTTGAATTGTCAATTGTGGCATTCTTTTTGTTTACTCAACTCTAAATCAACATTTCCATCTATCCAACTATAAAAATTAGCCTCTTTGTTACCCCAAAAACGCAGAAAATCCGAGAACCCGGATTTACATCCCAACCCTCGGAAAAACTTTATTTTTCAAGCCTTTTTTATACTTTTACTTGTGTACCTTAGTCAACAGAACCACGCACTCAACGTGCGCTGTATGTGGGAACATATCTACGGGTTGGATTTTTTGGATTTTATATGTGCTGTTCTTATCTATGTATGCCAAATCTCTTGCTAAGGTTTCGGGGTTGCAGGAGATGTATACTACTGTTTTTGGCGACATTTTTATAAGGGAAGAGAGAAATTTTTCGTCACTGCCTGCTCTCGGCGGGTCCATAAATACTACATCGGGCTTTTCGCTTTCTTCTTCGACTGCCTCCATAAATTCGCCTGCATCGCCCTGATAAAATCTTATATTCTTCAAATTGTTTGCTCTTGCGTTCTGCACTGCATCCTTGACTGCGTCTTTGTTAAGTTCAACGCCTATAACTTCGCCTGCACCGTGCTTTGCGGCAACAATTCCGATTGTGCCGATTCCGCAGTAGGTGTCAAGCACTGTTTCTTTGCCTTTCAGATTTGCAAATTCAATTGCCTTGTTGTAAAGCACCTCGGTCTGCACAGGGTTAATCTGATAAAAACTCTTTGGTGAAATTCTGAATTTACATCCGCACAAAATATCTTCAATGTATCCTTTGCCGTACAGTACCTTTTGCACATCGCCGAGCACAAGGTTTGTTCTGTACGGATTTATATTTTGAACAACTGTTTTGATTTCGGGAAACTGTTTGGTAATCGCTTTTACGAAATTATTTTTTGACGGAAAAACAGGAGTGCCTGTTACCAAAACAAGCATTACTTCGTTTGTTGCAAAGCCTCTTTTTACAAGTATATGTCTTAAAAAACCTCTCTGCTTGTCCTCGTCATAGGTTGTGAGCTTGAAAGATTTAAGCATTTTTCGTACGGCAACTATGATTTTATCCGCCGTTACATCTTCTGTCATACATTCGTCAATGCCGACGATGTGGTGAGTTCCCGATTGGTAGACACCCGAAATTATTTTGCCGTTTTTATCTGTCCTGAACGCTGCCTGAACCTTGTTGCGGTAATGATAGGGTGTGTTCATACCGATTATTTTATCTGCCTTGCAAAATTTTGAGAGCAGTTTTTCAACTTTTTTCTGTTTAAAGCTAAGTTGCTCGGTGTAGGTGAGATTCTGCAACTGACATCCGCCGCATTTTTTATATACGGGGCAGCTGCCTCTTTTTATGTTTTCTTTTGTATTGCTCATAATTATTCTCCGTATCAATATCTGAAAAGAGCCAAGGCTTTGGGTGCTTGGCTCTTTATTTTGTATGTATTATTCTTCTTTTTCTTTTTCGTCTGTTGTTTTTTCTTCGCTTGTACTTTCGTCAACAAGTCTTTTTACAACAACACGAATAATTCTCTGATTTGCCACTTCCATAATCGTAAAGCGGAAACCGCCTGCCTCTACGCTTTCCCGCTTATTCGGAATACTGCCTGCATTTTCAAGAATGTATCCGCCGACGGTTATGCTGTCACTGTCAATGTAATCTTCGTCAAGATCGAACAGCGCAAGCATATCGTCAAGTTCGAGGTCGCCGTTTACAAGAAATTCATTCTTGCCGATTTTGTAGTAGTTGTGCTCAATTTCTTCGTCCTCGTCCCATATATCGCCGACGATTTCTTCAAGCAGATCTTCCATTGTGAGAATACCGAGAGTTCCGCCGTATTCGTCGGTAACGATTGCAAGGTGAACTTTTATTCTCTTGAAAGTGCTGAGAATTTTTGAAAGAGGTTGAGTTCTGAATACAAAGTACGGCGGCTTTATGTCACGCACATCCGGTGCGATGCCGTCCGCAAGCTTTTCGAGATAATCTCTTGTGTGAAGTACGCCGACAATGTTGTCAACGGTATCTTTATATACAGGAATTCTTGAGTATCTGTTTTCAATAATTAAATTCTTAATTTTCTCCGGCGAATCGTCCACGCTTATGAATGTAACATCAACTCGAGGTGTGATGACTTCTTCGGCGGTTTTTTCGTCAAAGTCAAGTGCAAGGCGAACCATCTCGCTTTCGCTTTCTTCAAGCACGCCCTCTTCTTCAATGCTTTCTACTATATATTTAAGCTCATTTTCGGTAACGCTCGGTGCATCCTCTGTTCCGCCTGCAATCTTAAGGGCAAGGCTTTTGAATTGTACAAGGATAAACACAAGTGGGGTTAAAATGAACATCAAGAACTTTATTATGCCTGCTGTTTTAAGAGAAAAGCTGTCGCAATTTTCTTTTGCCAAACATTTAGGAAGCACCTCACCGAATGTGAGTACAAGCAAAGTAGTTGCACCCGTTGCAATAGCTGAACCGTAGTCGCCGAAAAGTGCCATACACAATACAGTGGCAAGTGATGAACAACTCAGGTTTACTACATTGTTGCAGATAAGAATGGTGGTAAGTGCTTTGTCAAAATTTTCAATAACAAAAAGAGCGGTTGTTGCTTTTTTGTCGCCGTCTTCGGACTTCTTTTGAATACGGATTTTGTTTACAAAAGAAAATGCCGTTTCCGTTGCGGAAAAGAACGATGACAATGCAATAAGTACGAAAATTACTATCGCCATTACTATGTTTGATGCCAATTAAATTCACTCCAAAAAACATTATTACTTTTATACTACTATAATTCTTTTATATCATTATTGTTTTTAAGAAAAAAGAGCAAAAAGATTGAAATATATTGCTATAAATGCTATAATATTTAATTGCCAAATACATTATTAACGCATTTTTGGAAAAAATATTTTTCGGAGGTGCATTAATATGGCACAAAAAGCAAAAGACAAGAATACCACAGCAAAAAAATCGGGTAAGTCAAGGGTTGATAATACAGTAAAAAATCCGAACGAACAGCCCGAAAAAAAGTCGCTTGAAAAAGACAGTCCAATTGACGAACAGCACACCGATCAGGTAGAAGAAACAGGCTCTGTGCTTACCACGCATAAAGACAGCGTAATTCATTGTCTGACAATTATAGGACAGATTGAGGGACATTACATTCTTCCACAACAGAATAAAACGACCAAGTATGAGCATGTTATTCCGTTGCTTGTATCTATTGAAGAGGACGAAAGAATAGACGGACTGCTTATTTTAATAAATACGGTCGGCGGAGATGTAGAGGCAGGTCTTGCCATTGCCGAGGTTATTTCGGGAATGAAAAAGCCCACGGTTTCAATTGTGCTCGGCGGAGGACATTCCATAGGCATACCGCTTGCCGTTGCGGCAGACAAGAGTTTTATTGCACCAAGTGCGTCTATGACGGTGCATCCTGTGCGAACTACGGGACTGACGCTCGGCGTTCCGCAGACTTTTGAGTATTTTCAGCGTATGCAGGACAGAATTACAACCTTTGTTGCCGAAAATTCCGAGATTTCAAAAGAACGGTACAATGAGCTTGTTCTCAACACGGGCGAACTTGTAATGGACATCGGAACGATTCTTGAGGGGGAAGAGGCTGTCAGTGAAGGTCTTATTGACGAGGTCGGCACGGTTTCGGATGCAATTGACTGCCTGTACACAATGATAAAACGCAATAAGACCCGTAAAAAACGTGGCAGATAATTTTATTTTTTACAGTAACCGCATATAAATAAATGCGGTTATATGGGCGGTCAAAAGTCGCCCTTACATATTTTATGGTTAAAGGAGTACATATTATGTCAATTATTGATGCAATCATTCAGGGCATCGTGCAGGGCTTAACAGAGTTTTTGCCTGTATCGAGCAGCGGACATCTTTCTATTACACAGCATATTTTGGGCGCAACGGAAAATAACCTTTTCTTTAATGTTATGCTCCATGTGGGAACACTTGTAGCGGTAGTTGCTTTTTACCATAAGCTTATATGGAGTCTTATCAAGGAATTTTTCTCACTTGTTAAAGATGTATTTACAGGTAAATTTAAATGGAAAGAGATGAATTACGAAAGAAATCTTATTATGATGCTCATTATAGGACTTCTTCCGCTTTTCCTGTTATTCCTGCCTATTCCGGGCACGGATATGAAAATTAAAGATCTTGCCGATGTTCTTACAGGCGAAAGATACTTGATTGTGGTTTCGATTTCTTTGATGATTACAAGTATTTTGCTTACTGTCGGTATTATCTGCAACAAGAGAACTATCGGTTCAAACGCAGGTTTTAAGCATTTAAAAAATGTAAAGCACAGCGAAAATTCGGCAGGCAAAGAGAGCTTTAATGTTCTTGACGCTGTATGCGTAGGTCTTATGCAGTTTGTTGCTGCAATTTTCCCCGGTATTTCCCGTTCGGGTTCAACTCTTGCAGTCGGTGAGATGAGAGGTATAAACAAGCAAAAAGCGCTTGACTACACATTTGTTCTCGGTGTTCCGTCAATACTTGCGGCAGCTCTTCTTGAGGGTGTTGACGCAATAAAAAGTCCGGAGGGCATATCAATTGACCCTGTGGTAATTATAGTTGGTATGGTAGTTTCTGCAATTGTAGGCTACTTTGCAATTCTTATTTTCAAATGGTTCTTAAAGACCGACAAAATGATAATTTTCGTAGTATATACTGCACTTGTAGGTATAGTATTCCTTGTTATTTCCTGCATTGAAATGAACACAGGAGCAAATGTCTTTACCGGTGCAATGATTCAATAATGCTTTTAGCGGAGGTAGTATAAATTGGCAACCCAGAAAAAGACAACCAAAAAGAAAGCTTCAGGTAAATCAACCTCCTCAAAAGCAAAAAGCACTAAAAAAAGTCAACCGATACCTGAATCACAACCTTTGCTGACACCAAGGATAAGAGCAATTATCCTTGGTGCTTTATCACTGTTTTTTGTAATTTTAATATTTGTTCAGAGCGTAAATTTATGGAGTACGGTTCGTTCCGCACTTTTTGGAGTATTTGGCTTTGCAACATTTCTTGTTCCCGTCTTTCTTATGTATATGGCGATTATTACGGACAAGGAAAAGCAAATACAGCATTTTAAAAGTAAGGTAGCACTCTGCATACTTATTGTTTTGCTGATAGGAGCATTGATTTATGTTGCAACAGGCACTCCTCATTCGGAAAAAGGTTATCTTGCCTGTGCAGGCGAACTTTATCTCGATATTTTCGAAAGTGAATCTTACTTTACATTCGGCGCCGGTTTTATCGGAGGATTGCTTGGTTATCCTATGGCATCGTTAATCGGAAATGTTCCGACGGTATTGATTTGTATTCTTGTATTGCTTGCCGTTATTTTCGGCATTACAAATCTTTCAATCAATGATATTGCAGAAGCTGCCGCATCAAAGGTTGAGCAAGGTGTTACATATGTAAAGCACAAGAGCGAAGAAAAAGCAAGGGTAAGGCGTGAGTACATTGCCGAGCGTGAGGCGGGAGAGGCACAGCGTGAGATGTTTATTGCAGGCGGAGAGAATGACAAAACCATAGTTTCTCCTCAAAAGAAAAAACGCAGAGGCAAGAGGAGCGGCATTGATATTCCTCTTGATGAAAGCACTCACGATGATAATAAAACAAAGCTTAACAGAAAACTTGAGGTTGACTGCGACTACAAAGCAGATGTTAAAGATGCGTCAAAAGTTGCAGATGAAGTTGAAGAGCCGCAGTTTTATGAAAGTCCCGAAAAAGAAGTGTACGGTGAAGAATACGAAGAAGGAATAATACAGAATGAACATAACGAAAATGAAAATGTTTCTGACGATTTGATGGACATAATCAACAGAGCAAGCAAAAACTTTGATGAAAAGAATCATAAAGCAGAAACAGAACCCGAGCCGGTTCCGTCATACGAAGAGAACAGACATAACGAAGAAAACAGCTTTGAAGAAGAACTTGAAAATGCAAGCTATTCTCCTGTTGAAATCAGAGAAAAAGAAGAAAAGCCTGAGTATCATTTTCCACCTGTTCAGCTGCTTAGTCTTTCAAAAAATAATAACGACAGAAACGCATCCGAGGAAATGCACAATAACGCTAAAAAGCTGATTGATACGCTTGACAGCTTTAATGTAAAAGCATCTATAGTAAATATTTGCCGTGGTCCGTCTGTTACAAGATATGAACTTCAACCGGAACAGGGCGTAAAAGTAAGCCGGATTGTTGGACTTGCAGATGATATCAAGTTAAATCTTGCAGTTGCAGATCTGAGAATTGAAGCT
>ERZ779937.817-NODE-817-length-10733-cov-1.637011_pt1 | contig 10733 bp, 6 predicted proteins | sample MGYA00511185_ERZ779937 | MGnify/ENA primary metagenome ERZ779937 (study PRJEB29588, sample SAMEA2147216) | human gut metagenome | biome: human gut; feature: human-associated habitat; material: faeces | place: Denmark | collected 2008/2010 ... | reverse complement strand
CTTTTAATTTATATAATAAGAAATTTGAAAAAGAAATTATCCGCAATAAAAGCCTATTGCATTTTTGTATTTATTACCAAAAAAATCATTTACACTAGTAACATCTAAGGCGCTATTATACACAATTGAATTTGATGCTACTTTATAATACTTTGCAGCATCAATTCCACAAATTGAATTTTTTGGTAATTCTTTAATAAATAATGGATTTTCATAAACTCCATTATAATTAAGCGTCTTAAAAGTTGATAAATTTGTAATCGCACCAAATTCATCACTATAAATTAAATTATTAGAAATATCGACATTAGATGATGAATTTACTTTAAATATTGCATTTTTAGATCTATTGTATATTAAATTATTATAAAATTTTGAGTTAGTTCCACTGTTTGTTTGAAAAATAACTGAAGTATCACTACCAGTAACTATTGTATTATTATAAACCTCTATCATTTTAGCAGAATAATTAATATATATAATTCCATATGTACCTTTATCATTTACAGATAAATTATATCTAACAATAACATCATCTTCTATTTTATTCTTTTCACTATATGAAGTACAATTTAAAAATAAACCAAATGAATTATCATGACTATAATTATATTGCCAAATGGTATTTTTACTTTGTAAATCTGCATCAAGCATACATCCATCTTGTATTTTACCATCTGATTTAGCACTAGCACGATTATAATATCCTTCATTATATTCAATAACTGTACCATCTACATATGATGTTACAATAGAATTACCTGAAATACATTTAATCGCAGTCTCGTAAACTACATTATTTTTTACATATCCACCTAGCAAATTTCTAACAAAAATAGCATTCTTGCCAATATATGATATATCATTATTTTCTATTAGTATATTTGTATACGCAGTATCTTTAAATTTATCTGAATATGGTGAAACCTTATTTGAAGTTGATCCGAATTTATACCAAGATGCTATTCCAACATTACTAACATTTTTAATTTTACAATTTTTAATTATTAAATTGTCAAATTTAGCCTTACCATCTAAAGAACCAAAATGGATACCACCTGTTTTTTTAGATTCTGCTGACATACCACTATTTTCTTTATCAGTTATACCATTTATATCATGGATATATAAACCATCAAGTGTGATATTAGAATAAGTAATTATTTTAGAATTATTGTTTGGATTGTTTCCTAAAATTAAGACACCTCTTCTATCAGCCTCAGTAGTTGAGCTATCAAATATTTCTAAATTTGAAATAGTAATATTATTACAATTTTTTAACGATACAACTGCATCACCAACCTTGTCATTACCATCAATTATTGGTAATTCTCCATCACCATAGGAAGTAATCAATATTTTATCTTTCTCTGTACCGCTAGCATTTGATAGTTCAATGCTTCCTCTAAACTTACTACCTCTTTTTAAATAGATGTTATGTTTTAAATTTAAATCAAGTGTTTTAATATATGATAAATTATTATATGGATTTTCTATTGTTCCATCACCACTAGTAGCACTAGTACCATCAAAAAAATATCCATTTAATTTATCAGGTTTTGCTGGTGTACTAGGCTTATCTGGATTTGTTGGTGTACTTGGTTCACTTGGAATTTCTGGTGTACTTGGTTGATCAGAATTATCTGGCTTTGAAGAATTACCAAGCATACACGAAGTCAAAGAAATTATAAATATTAATGCTGTAGTTAGAAAAATTAATTTTCTTTTCATTATATTTCACAATCCTTGTTTTTCTTTCTTTTATCTTTGAATTCAAAAACTTCTATTGCAATAGTAGTACCAACGTATGTTGCTATACCAATTGATGCTAAAACATATATAACAATTTTCGCAACATTAAGCTGTTTAATCCATAAAGGTGTAATAGAACGATATATTGTTGAAGAATCAATACCATTCATTGCATTACTATTAACAACAACATATAAGATTCTATGAGTTTCCTCACGCATAGCATTCGCAAGCTTACCATAGCCTTCCTTATACTTATATAAAGGAGACTTTTCAGCAGTAGATGCTTTATCTCCATCTGGTAAAGCTGATCCACCTAAAATACCACCAACAAGATCCATGTATCCATCCTGCCAATAATCTGAAACAGCAAAGCCTTCCATACCAAATTCATCTCTTAAAACTGTATTAATAAATCCTTGTTGACTTGTCCATGTTAAACCAATTCTATTAAAACCAGTCATAACATTTTCAGCATTTGCTTCTTCTATTGCAATTTGGAATGAACGTAAATAAATTTGTCTGATGGCTTGCTCATTACACCAAGTATTGACACCCTCTCTATTCTTTTCTTGCTCATTTAAAATTGCATGCTTCATATAAACGTAAACACTTTTTTATGAATACCCTTTACTTGTGCAGCAGCAATATAACCTGATAAAACACTATCCTCACCATAATATTCAAAGGCACGACCATTATATGCACCTCTATGAATATTAACACCTAATCCATATAATCCAGAATAGCCAGCCCATAAGCAATCCTCACCAATTGACTCACCTAATTCTTCAACTAGCTTGTCATTCATAGTTGAAGCAATTAGTGCAGCACATGGATATTGGATAGGAGATGAATCCTGATCAGGATCATCATATAAAAATGTATATCTATTTACAGCAGAATTTGCATTATCACTATATTTGTATGTAGAGCCACCAACTGGGCCTAACGCACCATTACCATCTATTGTCTCTGATTTAGAAATTGAATCAATACCGCTAGTTTTTCTTAATCCATTAGATAATAAATACACCATTTCTTCCCATGTTATTTGATCTAATAAGTCATCCCATCTAGGATCATCATAATCAACATGCTCAATCTTTCCATCAACACCAATTGTTAATAATGATGCAAGTGTTAATCCTTTATTTTTACCAAATGTAGGATATTTAACATCATCTTTTTGAATTGAATCAGCTGCCTTTTTAGCATCATTAACCATTCCAGAATTTGTATTAATAACAACATAATTGCTTAATTTAGCTTGTGATTCACTAATTCCATACTTAACTGTATTCTCCCAATTAGAACGAGAAATATAAACAACTGAATTATCACCTCTATTTTCATATAGGTTCAAATCAGCATTATCAAATTGATTTATAATTTTATTATTTGTTTTTTTACTTGTTGAGTATTTTTGATTATCAAATTCTTTATCAAAAGAATAAACAAGATTTTTATCACCAGATGAAGTCATTTTAGAAGAATTAACACTAATACCTTTATTCTTTTTTGCCTCTAAAATATTATTAATAGCACTATTTGCATTCTTAGCAGCTGTTAAGTAGTATGTTCCAGCATCCTGAATATACGTCTTGGCATTATGTGAATCATAGCTTGATAGCCATCTTCCATCAACACTTACACTTAATTCCTCAGATTTTCCTGGGGCAAGAATATCTGTTTTATTATAACCAACTAAATCAACAGCAGATTTTTCAATACCATTTTTGACATCATAATCTGTGTAAGGCTGTTGAGCATATATTTGAACACTTTCTTTACCACTAACTTTTCCAACATTTTTAACAGTTACTGATACTAGATATTTATCTTCTTTATCATCATATTTAACCTTAAAATTAGAATATTCAAAATTAGTATAGCTTAAGCCATATCCAAATGGATAAGCAACAACACTATTGTAATTAAATTCACCAACATTTTTAGTATTTAAAACGACATCCTCATATCTAGTTTCAGTATAACGATATCCAGTATAAATTCCTTCCTGATAAACAACATAGTGATTAGATTTTCCACCATTTGCAGAAGAAATTACTGGACCAACATTTGCATAATCTCCAAAATTAGAATAAACAGGATTATAATAGTGCTTTTTATAAAATGTATCTGTAATTTTTCCAGATGGATTTACTTTACCTGATAAAATTTTACCAATTCCCAAGGTTGTAGATGTTCCACCTTCTCCAACCCATAAAATTGAATCAATATCATAATTAGCACTATTAATATAATCAGCTTGTACCTGATTAACAGAATTTAATCGGACAATAATCTTTTTAATTTTGCCACTAGCCTTCAAAGCCTTTAAATTTTTTAAGACATCAATTTCAGTTGGAGAAAGCTCAAGATAGTTACCATTACTATAATCAGTTCTACTTCCACCTGTTGCTGTTAAATCAGTTGCCTCTGTACCATAACGAGATAGTACAAAAATACCAGCTTCAGCTTCATTATTTTTAGAAGCTGTTGATATATCAGACCATTTTGCATCATTTATAGTATATTTAGCTGCATCTGAACTAGTATTAGTTGTATGATCACCAAAATATTGCTTATTAGTACTATACCAATTCCATAAATCTGCATTTACAACAAAGCCAGAAGATTCTAAGCCTTCCTTTAAAGATATAAATTCCGAATTTTTAGCAAATGATGAACCACCACCAGAATAAATATAATTTACAGAACTACTACTATATAGATTAATTTTTGCACCATTTGATAAGGGAAGTGCATTATTTGAATTTTTTAAAAGTACAGCACCTTCCTCTGTTATTTTTGAAGTTATATTTTTAGCATTTTCCTTTAATTGCTCAATACTTTCATAATCTGATGGATGATACAAAGTATCAATATCTGAATTAGGATTTTGAATTATTTCTTGATTTGCTTGACCCAAAAAGGCTGTAATAGCACCTGCATTATCTAATGCAATATTACTACATGCAATAACTACACCCATTACAACAACCATAACATTAGCATATATTTTGGATATGAAATTTATTTTTTTTAACATAATTTCCTCCTATTAATCCTTTGACTGCTTAAGCCATACTGCTATATTACTAATTACACAAGTAATAAGGTAGAATACTACACTAACCAATACTCCTTTATTTATTAATGCTATAGCTTCAGAAGTTACTCCATTATAAAATACACCTGTAAAATACATATATATAGCTTGAATAAATAATAAAAAGCTAATAAATGTACAAACCCATAATACAATAGGAGAATACTTAGATGTTTTGTTAAATATTAATAATATAACGCTTAAAACCAAGCCAATTATGGCAGGAATGAATACTACATTGTTGTAGTATTCAGATAAAATTCCTGTAAATTTTGTTTTGTATAAAACCATTGATAAAATTAGTAATATCATTGATACAACTGAAAAATAAAATCCAACAGTTTTATAACAATTTAGATTAAGTTCTTTTTTCATAAAGCACCTCATTACAACTATTACTTTGTAATCTTTTCAAATACAGGTGTAATTACAAAATTACCTTCAGATTTAAATTTAATTTGAAATGGAGTTTTACTATCTACAGTAAATGTAAATTCAATTTTATTTTCTCCATTTTCTAAATCACTTGTTACTGCTGTTGCACTACCACCTGAAATTTCAATGCTGGCAACACCTTCACCTACATAATTGATTGTTAAAGTAACCTTGTATTCACCACTCTCTGTTGGTTGATATCTTAAATATACATATTTTTTATCAGCTGTTGCAACCTTAGAAACATCAATATTAATCTCATTATCTTTTTGGTTATATGTTGGAGTAGCTGAAACACTTGATTTACCATCAGCAAGATAATTCCAATTTCCTGCATTATCTATAGCAGCTTGCTTATTTCCTGATTTTAAATCAATAACATTATCATCAATTACAGTCAACTTACATGTTACAGTTTCACCATTATATGTAGCTGTAATATCACACACACCCTTTTTTAATGCTGTTACTACACCACCATCTACTGTTGCTACAGTTTCATCTGATGAATGCCATACAACTTCTAAATTATCAACACCTGGCTTAGTAGCTGTTAATGTATAAGTTTTATTTGTTGAAACATTAAGCTCTAGCACTTCATTTGAAATTTGAAGCTTATTAGCTTCAGAATTAACTACAGTAACATCACATTCTGCAGATTCACTGCCACAAATTGCAGTAATTTTTGTAGTACCTTCCTTCAATGCTGTTACTACACCACCATTTACTATTGCTACAGTTTCATCTGATGACATCCAAGTAATTTCTGGATTATCATTACCAGCTTGTGCACCGTTCTGAGTTAGTACTAAACCTGGCAAACGTCCCTGCAGCAAAGTAGTTGTATTAGCCACCGGAATATCTTGAATATCTTTTGCTGATACGGAAGCAACAGATCCTGTCAAATTCACTTTCTTCTGAGTAGCGTATCCTACCACCACCACTTCGTCCAGCTTTTTGGAGTCTTCTTCCAAAATAATTTTAAAATTATTTTTACTTCCTACCGGCAGGATCACATCCTGATATCCCAAAAAGCTAATCACTAAAGACTGGGAAGGTTGCACCTTCAACTGAAAAGCACCGTCTATATCAGTCACCACTCCCTGCATAGTACCCTGTACCATTACACTAGCTCCTATAATAGACTCACCGGATGAATCATACACCTTACCTGTCACTATACGTTCCTGTGCGTATACCATAAATGAAAATATCATCAGGACGCCTGCCAAAACCACGCGAAATAATTTTTGCCTTTGTCTTTTCATAATTTCAATTTAATTAAGTTAATAGGTTATTTATAATTTGTATTACAACAACAAATATCAGAATAGCTTTATTTCCATTGATAATGACGTACCCAGTCCACTTCCATCTCCACTGGTAAATCCGTAGAGTCCACTGGTCCTACCCAAGTACCTCCTAATTGCATATCAATCAACAAATATTGGGGAATATCAAAAGGAAATTGACCTTCTTGTTCCGTTTCGATACGAGGATAAACAAAATGTCGTTTTCCATTCACATGAAACACCAAACTGTCCGGCCAAAAATCTACCCCATATACATTAAAGTCCTCAGGATTAATGGATGCAGTGCCTCCATGTTTCGGATTATTCTCTATCCCCAATGTATAAGTATAGTGCGAATGCACGGTTTGATAAACAATAGAATCATAATTCAAACGTTCCATAATATCTACCTCTCCTCCCATAGGCCAAACATATTTATCAATTTCATAAGGCAAAGTCCATATAGCCGGCCATGCTCCTCTCGCCCCATGCAATCTAGCTCTTACTTCGATGCGTCCCCGATGAAAAGCATGCTTGTCTTTTGTCCACAATCCCCCAGTCAGATACTTCGCCGTATCTACATCCATATTATCATTCACAATTCCCTTTAATATTAAACAACCATCACGCATTTCATAACAACGATTATCAAATGACTGAGTATTTTGCCAATCAGGTCTTCCGCGAGGTATGCGGCTCCATATTGTGGTATCAGGTTCCGCACCATCAAAATTATCTTCCCACACTAATTCCCATTTCGGTGTATGAGTACAAGCAAGCATACCACATACCGACAATAATAAAAGTATAACATTTTTCATACTACATTAATTTTGGTTCACAAAACTTATTTTAAAAATTTAACTGTGCAAACTTAGTCTATTTATCAACTAAAGAGATCAGAAATTGTATAAATCAAGTCCATTTCTGTCTAATAAGGGGATATTTCTCAATTTTTATTTCTAAAATATCTTAGTATTCTTATTACTTCATACTGAAAAATAATCCTTAAATTCTTATCAAAAGAAAAAAAATGTATTTTTGCAAAAAATAAAAAATACAATGTATCGGACCTTAATTATCATTTTATTCTTATGGGCAGACACAAAATTGTTCTCTTCCGAACACAGTGTCAATTATTCGTTCACTCAGCTCTCTATAGAGCAAGGACTTTCCCAAGCTACTGTCCAATCCATCCTGCTAGACCATAAAGGTACTTTATGGATAGGTACCCAAAATGGATTGAACAGTTATACTCAAGAGGGAATCAAAACCTATCTGCACCATTCAGACGATCCCCACTCTCTACCTAGTAATTATATCAATCATCTGACAGAAGACTCATTAGGAAATCTTTGGATAGCAACTCCCAAAGGGTTAGCCCTTTATGATGCCGAACAGGACCGATTTAATACTACCATTTCCCAAGCGATCTATTCTTCTATCAAAGTAAAAGGTGGAATATGGTTTGGCAGCGAGAATACCATATATTGCTACGACTATCATAGTAAAAAAACAAAGATCATTCACATTAAAAAACAAGAAAAGAAAAAAAATATCAACATGGTAGATTATAGAATCCAAAAAATGGTTTATCTCGATAAAAACAAAATTTTAGTAGGTACCCGAAGAAAAGGAATCTACTCGTACAACTGTCAAACTCAACAATTTAGTCTTTTTATTCCAAGCAGTCCTAACCTGCTGACATCGTTATACATAACTCTTGACCAGCATATTTACACATCCTTTTATGGATCTGGACTATATTGCTATGACCAAACAGGAAAAATCCAAGAACACTATACTCAAACAAATTCCGGATTAAACAACAATTATATTTTAGACATAACAGAACACAATGGCAAACTATGGTTGGCTACAGACGGAAGTGGCATCAACCAATTTGCTCCCCATACTCAACAATTCTCACAACTTCAACATATAGTAGGAGACTATTCTTCCCTACCAGTAAACTCCATCACCTTGCTCTATAAAGACCAAGAAAAAAACTTATGGGCAGGAAGCGTACGCGGAGGCATATTCTGTATTAAAGAAACGTACATTAAGACATATAAAGATGCCGTTTTAAACAATCCCAACGGACTCAGTGAAAAATCAATCATCAGCCTTTACGAAGAAAAGAATGGAAAAGTTTGGATTGGAACTGATGGAGGAGGTATCAACCTATACGACCCTTCTACTGACAAATTTACCCATTTCCCCTCAACCTACGGAGATAAAGTTATTTCCATTGCTGAAATATCTGAATCTGAATTAATGGTTTCTTTGTATACCAAAGGCATTTTCCTGTTCAATAAAAAGACGCAGCAATATCGTCCTTTCACCATTATAGATAAAGAGACCAACTATAAAGAATGTTTTTATGGTTACCTTCCTTTGGCCAATCAAGAGGCAAACAACAAAATATATATAATCAGTCGTAATGCATATGCATATAATACACATAACCACACATTCTCAAAGATGCAAACAGATCGTCACTACGACTTCTCTAATAATGCACTTTGTCTATCATACTCCAACGATAAATTCTCTCTTTTAAAATACGCTCACCAAGCTTTTTGGGTAGATCAACAAAATGACAGTATCCGATTACTATTCGAGTTGGAAAAAAATGAAACCATCACTTCCATGTCTTATGACAACAACGATATAATATGGACCGGAACCGACAAAGGACTTGGATTCTTCGACTTGAAAAGTCGAAAATACCATCGCATACACACCAAACTATTTAATAACATATCCTTCCTCATTGCCGATAGAAAAGGACGTCTATGGATCTGTGCTCAAAATCAACTATATTCTTATATTATCAAAGAAAATAAATTTACTATCTGGAATAGTTCTGATGGTTTCCCATCTAACGAAATTTTATTCGCATACCAAAAACAATCTAATAAGAATTACATCTATCTAGGTGGATCCGAAGGATTGGTAAAAATCAACACAAACATTCCCGAAACTGAAACTCAGATACCAGAAATATACCTGTCCGACATTCTCCTTAACGGTAGTCCTTATTTAAAAAAAATCAAAGAGAATACAATAAACATACCTTGGAACTACAATTCTCTTTCCATCCACCTTCGAATAAAGAACAGAGACATATTCCAAAAATACCTGCTCCGATACATAATTGAAAGTAGAAGCAAACAATTGATTGAAACTTACGATCCAACTTTAAATTTATCCTCTCTATCCGCAGGCAACTACACAATACGGGTTTCTTGCAATACTAAAGACGGGAATCATACCACACCCCAAAAATTGATAAACATAATCGTTACTCCTCCTTGGTATAAGACCAGCTGGTTCATCGGCATAGCCGCCATCTTGTTTATTATTACCACAGCCGGTATAGGCTAAAATTATTTCCGACGGAAAGAGAAATATATGAAAGGCAATATGAACCACTTCCTACAAGCTATATTGAACGACATCTTAAAAAACAAAGAAGAAAAAATACCAGTCGAAGAAAACATTCCTGCAACGGAATTATCATCTAATAGGCTAGTAAAAGAAAAAAACGAAAAAAGGATAGAAACAGAACAGTCTCAAAAGAAAAACAGTAAAGAAGATGAGGAATTCATCGCCAAACTCAATATACTTATTAATGAAAATATGGCTGGAGAGGAACTTTCCATTAAGTTTCTCACAGATAAAATGGCTATGAGCAGAGCATCCTTATATAATAAGGTAAAACTTCTAACCGGGTTGGGCGTTAATGACTATATCAATAAACTACGCATAGAAAAATCTGTTTACTTGCTTACAAATACCAACATGAATATCAACGAAATATCTTACGAGGTAGGCTTTTCCTATCCGAGGTATTTCAGTACCTCCTTTAAACAAGTAAAAGGAATGACACCTACCCGATTTAAAGAAGAAAATAAAAGAAACTAATATCAATGACGCAAATGTACGAATTTATTTTAATTTTATTCGTACCACTTACGTCATTCATATTTCAAAAAAAGATCCAAAATTTGAAGTTCTCTCTTATCATAAAACATTTCCTTAACAAGCCTTGAAGCTCATATCCAATCCTTTTACAGAATGGGTCAACGCACCAAAAGAAATGAAATCCACTCCTGCCTGCGCATAGGGTAACA
>ERZ779937.810-NODE-810-length-10837-cov-5.011872_pt1 | contig 10837 bp, 8 predicted proteins | sample MGYA00511185_ERZ779937 | MGnify/ENA primary metagenome ERZ779937 (study PRJEB29588, sample SAMEA2147216) | human gut metagenome | biome: human gut; feature: human-associated habitat; material: faeces | place: Denmark | collected 2008/2010 ... | reverse complement strand
GAAAAGTGAACGGATATCCCCGTTTTGGGTGGGTGGATATCCTCCGTTTTCAGCAGTCTTTGTTCAAATTCGTTGGTATTTATCATCGCCAATGTACTATAATCTTATTTCGTAGGGTCTTTTATATCATCTGTCACTACACTTGCTTGGCAACATAGTCTCACTATTACATTATCAAAGAAGTGTGCCTGTTCTTTTTTCCATTTCTCTTCAAAACATGACAATTCGCTTTCAGTAAACGTCACTGGCACGTCGTCAATAATTTCTATTCCTAGTTCGTCTATGTATTTTTCTATATCTTCTTCCGATTTGTCCTTATAATATGTGTTAACCGTTTTTTCAAATGCATGCCTACTATACTTTTTCGAAGCACGAATTGCGTTTACCTTTTCTTCCAGCACCTCGTCGGGAAAAAGTTTTTTCGATCTATTGCAGTAATTATAGATTAACTCTGATATGGCAGCATCATGCCTAAAAAAGTAACGCTTTGCTTTGTCGTTGAAATCTTCTTCTGGTAACATTTTATATACCATTCCCGCTTGGCACCCAGGCCGAGAAAACGGTTGTAATCCTACAGCACTCAACCGATTCTTCTTGGGATCTTCTTCAGGTAACTCTGTATAGATATACACGACTCCGACACCATCACTTCTACAAGGTTTGTACTCTCCATTCTTATATTCTGTTGCAGCGAAAAAAGCCGCAACCCATTTGTCTGCGGTCAAATCCAATACATCTGTTTTTATTCCATAGTGTTGTCCTAATGCTATCGTATCAACATTCAGAAACATTGGCTTTGGCCCATCTGGAGTGTTATACATAAGATTGCCTTCATAAATTTTGGTCAATGGATAGTCAGCTAACAACTCATCCAATTCTGCTTGAGAAAGCCTTTCTTTAAACATTGTTGCCTCAGGCAAACCTCTATATATCGATGGTTTACACTTCTTACCTTCCAAGCGATCTGATTGTCCTCTAAAATATCGCATCGGATACAAGGTACAAGGATAGAGGTGCGTCCGTCCATTAGGCATTAGAACCGCCTCAAACATTCCTTCTTGATAATGAGTTGGGAAAAGCAATCTCATCGTATCTTTTCTCAGATGGAACCATTCTTCATCGTGTGCGATTAATTCAAGTAGATCAAGCAGATCCGGTAATTCTTTCTGTTCTCTTTTTGGCACCCAACAGGCAACTGCATGTTCTAAGTCGATTCCCTTAATATAATTGACTCTATTTTGGTCATTCATTTCCCTTGCAGCCTCTTCATAACGTTGAGCGCCATACTTAGCCGCCTCTCGGTCGCCAACTGCCAATGCCGTTTTAATATAGAATTCAGCAGAACGGTATACCTCACCGTAAGCCTTTATGCCTTCAAAAAAATCAATACTCTTTTCTATAAGCTGTAGGTTGTTATTAAGCAATCCTTTGTCTCGATCATACGAATACTGCCCCGCAGGATGCCTGAAGTCCTCTCGCTTTACGTCCTCATTTATCAATCGGAGAGCCTCATTCATGAAGCACACCTCCTTCTGTTGGCTTTTATGGAATAACAGAAAATAAGACAATGCCATCCGAGTTTTACAGAAAGCAACATTCTCTTTATCTGATATTTTTTCATAAAACAAGCGAGCCTTCCATAAAAATGATAGACTCAAAGCCGGAAAATGCAAGCCTATCATCTTTGCCATTTCAAGATAACACATGGCTATCAACGACGGATTACCATCCGCCTCTGCCAATGCCAATGCCAAACTCAAACAATTGATGCCAAACACTTGGTGACTCTCATCGCACTCTATCGTACCTTTCGCGATAAGTATCTCCACCTTTTGCGAATGACTAATATCCTTCTTTAGCAAATGGTCACACAACTCCATGGCTTTCTCATTATTGCCAAGTCGGCAACAAGCCACTATTTCACATTTGTCGATTTTGAAATCAAAATCACAATGCACCAAAAAGTCCCTTTCTATCATCTTAAACTGTCTGATGATTTCAAGCGCCTCCTTTGTCCGACAAGTATTCAACTGCCAGCAAACAAGCTTCAATAGCAATGGTAGCACTTCGTCAGGTGTTAAACCGTCAAAAACCTTTTCAAACTGTACCTGTGACAACCGATATCTATAGCTATCCATTCTCAACAGAGCATACTGAGAATTATATATTTCCCCAGCTTTATCCATATTTCCACTATGCATAAACTCATCAGCATAGAGCATTTCCTTTACAAAATCCTTTCGTTTTATCATCTTTATCAGTTGTTTGGAGACGTCATTCTATTTTGATCAAACCAACTTGCAACAAGGTTAACACTCCAACCAACAATAGGAGTTGCCAATCGCGAAAGAGACTCTTGGAGCTCAGACAGATCGAATATGCAATATTGTGAGTAGTATTTCATGTTGTCCTTGCGAGTTTTAATGTTCAAAGTTAGTCAATTATTATGAACTGAGCAAAAACTTTTCAAGTTTATTTGCAAATTATCAGTAAGCCACCTAGTATTGGGACCTCAAATCAAGGCCATGTCACTTCACGAGTCTCTTTCACTTTATTCATTTCCGTCACAAAACCCAGATTATTATCTATTTTCCACAGTTACGAAACAAACTTTTTTACCGCTTCAACAAATAAGTTCTGGTCGTTTAAGAACATCCTCAACAAATCATCACAACGCATCCGGTATGCATCAAAGTCCTGGAAGAGAAATGCATGCAAATCGTTTGCCAGATTATCACAATCACGTATAGCTACACCAACTCCATATTCTTCTGCATAAGCCCCCTGACACGTATCTTTGGTTACTATCATTGGTTTATGATATATAAGGGAATTATAGAAACGGTTCGACAAGGCAGTATCATGGGTGATAACTCTTGGATAAAATATATTCATAAATGTACATGATCGCACATAACTAGACTCTTCTGACTTTTGATAAAAGCCTTTAAAAATAACATTGTTCACATTATTCTGTTTAGAATACTCCTTAAGCTTGGTTGCATCATCACCCTTGCCAATAAAACGCATTTTAAAACCAGCCTTATTAGCTAGAGCCTTAAGGACCTCTATATTGGCTTTATAATCACGAATAGCTCCAATAGTAAGAACGTCTACTCCTCCTTCTAGTACGAACTGATCTTCTTTCTCTTCACCCCCCAAAGCATCTTTTACAACCCTTTCGTCAAAATTGTGCGAAAGATAATAATTACGTTTAGGCAGGCACTTTTTGAATCCGGGAGATGATATAACATTCGCACAACTATATTTAAGCATCAAAGAGAATATCTGTTTAAAACCAAACTTCTGCTCTATAGACAGATCTCGATAGTCAATCATGTATTTACCTCTGTAGTTCCTTAACAGAAATGCGCTCATCAAGCATGTCATTTGAGGCCCAAACACAATAATTCTATCAAAAGCTTCTTTACGAATAATCCCCTTGATATAGTTAATGTACTTCATATATGATGACAAACCTGCCGATCCATGACCATTAACGCAAGGCACGTTATATTGGAAGCCTTCAGGTTGATCATCTCCTTCTCGATTCCATGAAATAATACTATAGTTCACTTTTACCTCATCAAGAATGCGGGTATAATTCCTGACATACGGAGCATACCAAATAGAGCCAGGGAGAACCAATGCTACTTTCATTTTTTTATTTTTCGTTTTATGAATTCTAAGATTTTTTTCGCCCTTATATCAATCCGAAGTTCTGCAGCCTTTGCTATAGCACCTTCTGACAACCGATTTCGAAACTGCTTATTATCTTTTATTCTTTTCAAAGCAACAGCAATTTCTTCCACATTCATTGGATCAATCAAAATAGAATTTGTTTCATCCAAAATATCTTCATTGAAGGGCAAGTTAGAAGACACGATAGGAAGTCCACATGCTAGGGCCTCCACTATAGCATTTGAACAACCTTCGTTCAAAGTAGGCAAACAAAAACAGTCAGCTGCACAAAGATAACGTGGAACTACCGAATGGTCCAACCGTCCTTGAAATACAATACCATTACAAGTTGGTGTAGCATCATCACCTTCAAGCTTTCCACCTATGAACATTATTTTGATATGGTTGTCTGCTAATAGATCAACAGCCTTCGATAATCGGGCAGAGCCCTTTCTGTGAATAAACGCCCCCGTGAATGCAATAAGAAAGTCATCATCAGCGACGCCTAGTTCCTTGCGGACAGTCCTATTCTGCGTTTTTTGAAATATACTAGCATCTACAGAGTTCGGAAGCACAACCACCTTTTCATTCGTCGTAAGCCCATGTGAGATACTACGCCTTTTATTTTCCGATGACACACAAATGACAGCCTCAACACTTTTCGCAAAGCGCTCTTTCGCTTCACGAGAGACACTATACGCCAATTGTTCTATTGCATTGTCCCCTTCGCCACAAGCAACGACCAATGGAATTTTATGCATATACGCATACTGACGAGCGACGAAAGCACTATGCCAAAAATGTCCGTAGATAAAGTCAGGATGTGGACAAAACTCCTTTATGGCACAACGAATGCCTTTATAACGAATTTTCTCCAATATTTTGTGCAGCCATTGAGGGCAATTTCCTAATGTGAAAGAATATGGCCTTACGACCCTATACGGATATCCGTTATTCTCTATAACAACAGAATAAGGTAACAATGGAACATGCCTCAGGAAATGACGAGTCAAACTTTGGGGAGCAATGACAGTTATCCCTTCGCCTTGCTTGGCAAGTTCATTAACTAATTGTTCCACAAACACAAACGTAGGCTTTCCTTTTGACGGAAAATCATCACATATTATACAAAAATTCATAATAGTACATTTGTTGAAGATAAACGTATATTTTTGTACCGCATTCAGCCCCATAGGGACATTCTTTACGGGCGAAGAATAAAACACAGACCTTCATTTCGCAACAAATCATTATCATTCACAGAGCCGCCTTTTTATATTCGCAGCAAATATCAATGAAATGATTTTGTGCATAATCAATACTAGCACCTTTGAGATACTGTTGTTTAAGCACAAAATCACAAACATACCCTACAAATCCAAGGATTTACTCGATAGTATCTTAACAATTCTCTTACAAGCCTTTCCGTCTCCGTATGGATTGACAGCCTGTGACATTTTCTTATACGCCTCCTCGCTATCAAGGAGCACGCTTACTTCATTCACAATCTTGCTGTAGTCCGTACCCACAAGATGTACTGTACCGCTGGTAAGTGCCTCGGGACGCTCCGTAGTGTCACGCATCACGAGGACTGGCTTTCCAAGACCAGGAGCCTCTTCCTGGATGCCTCCTGAATCGGTAAGCACGATGGCGGCTTTCGACATGAGGTGAACAAACTCCAGATACTGGAGCGGTTCGATGAAGAAGAAGTTGGAAGCCTCTCCCCAGCCCTTTCCCTTGGGAAGGGTGTCCATACCCGTGAAGGTTTCATGGATCGGACGCCTCACATTGGGGTTCAGGTGCATGGGATACACAAAGTCCACCCCTGGGTATTTCATGGACAAATCACGCATGGCGGAGAGCATACGGATGAATCCATCTCCAAAATTCTCACGGCGGTGACCTGTGATCAAGACAAGCTTATTTCCATTCTTCAGTCGAGTGATGTCATATCCTGCTTGAAGAAGGACAGAATCCTGCTCTTTAGCCAGTGCGGCATCGCTGTTGAGTTTGCCAACCACCATGTGGAGGGCATCTATCACGGTGTTGCCCGTGACATATACTTCACCATGTGCCTTCTCCTCAAGGAGATTCTTCTCCGAAAGCGGTGTCGGAGAGAAGTTATAGGTAGCGATACGCCCTGTTATCTGACGGTTCATCTCCTCGGGCCAAGGACTATAGATATTGTGTGTACGGAGACCAGCCTCCACATGTCCTACGGGTATCTGTTGATAGAATGCGGCAAGGGCGGCAGCCGTTGAAGTGGTGGTGTCGCCATGTACGAGCACCACATCGGGCTTACACTCCTTGAACACGTCACGCATACCCGTCAACACACGAGCTGTCACGTCATATAGGTCCTGGCCTTGCTTCATGATGTTGAGGTCATAGTCGGGCCTCACGTCGAAGATGGTCAATACTTGGTCAAGCATTTCACGGTGCTGACCCGTCACACACACTACGGTTCTAAACTCATTCGTATGTTTCTGGAACTCCTTGACGAGAGGACACATCTTGATGGCCTCGGGACGGGTTCCGAAAACAAGCATTACTGTTTTCATAAATATTTGTTTATATTTCCGTGGTTTTTGTATTACAAAACATCTTCTGCACTTACGGAAAAAGTGTTTTGATGTATTTTCTTATACTAGTTGTACTCTATTACGAGAACAGAACTGTTTAATGGAGATGACCTTCGGCATTGCCTCCGTCTAGTACTGGAAATAGAATCGTTTCATACATTTTCTCGTCATGGAAAAGTTCAAGCAAGCTTGCTATGCTCATAATTTATCGAAAATGTTCCAAATCTTCACTGCTGTACATAAATCAATGTTTAAAAATTGGCAGCAAAGTTACACCTTTCAAAATTGAGCCCTAATTTGAATGTTTACAGAAAATCTTATAATCTTTCAAATCCTCGAATGGAGTTTCTTTCTCTATCGTTATAATCTCATTATTTGATATTAGGATTTTACTCCCCTAACGTAACTTTGGGTAGTCTTATCAAACTCCCGAGATATGCGTCCATATCGTCAGGGGTAATGGCTTCAAGTCCACTGGAGTCGAACAATGTTATTTCTCCGAACATCACGTTCTCATTCACATTATATAAATCTATACGCGCATGAGGGATATCTTTCGATAGTTGTGCCGCCACTTTCAGCATTTGTGGTAATTGTGTTGGACGTGGCAAATCCTTATCGGGACGTGGTGCTCCCCATGTAATGTCAACAGCCTTCCATTCTGTATTGTAATAACCAAAACGCTTGTCACCCGAGAAACGACCGTCGGCTGTCATTATAAGTTTAGGCTCACCATTAAAGCAATATATCTTATAGTCTATTAAGTCTTGCTGTCCTTTTTCTGGTGCTATAAATTTCTCTGCTATGATACGGCGTGGCACATTTTTGTAAGGCCACTCACGCAATCCGCTATAGATGTCACTGCGCATAGATTGGTTGAGTTTCGCAATGGCATCAGCACGATTGAATGTCTGCTTATCCTTGCAGATTACCACTCCTCCACCACCTCCTCCATGCGTAGTCTTTAGCACAAACTGATAAGGAAGACTATCCCAGTTTATCTCCTCAGGTTTGTCCCACACACCTAAAGTAGGGATGATGTATTCCTCACCAATAATGTCAGCTACATATTTCTTTACCGCATATTTGTCAACCATGTTAGTATATTCAGGTCGGCGGTTGTAGAGCTTAAGCCACTGCAACTTCTCAGTAAATGTCTTTGGATTTTTCAGGTCGAGCCTATGTCCCATCTTAAAGCGGTAAAGTAACTGCAGATATGGTTTATCTGGAAGCCATCTAAAGAAGTTGTAGACAATGGCTGCCATAAATTCCCCTCGATCTTCTTTTAAAAAGCGTAAGGCTGATTGTATTTTACTCATATATAGTGTGATTATTATTAATTCGGTTTATTGATAGTTGCTAAGGCATAGCCAAGTGGAGCAGTCGCCACGAATGTCATGTCACCATACGACATCGAAAACCATGTCTGAGCAAAAAAGATAAATAGCATTAGGGCAAGGATGGTCTTTGCATCGGTATTAGTGGCACACTTCCATGTCTTGTAAAAACCAAGGAAATAGAACACATATACCACGAGTCCTAAAATACCTTGGTTCACTGCTATTTCAAGCCAGTCATTGTGCGCATAGCTGTTGTAGATCTCCAATGTTCCATTAGCACCACGCCCTATTAGGTAATGCAGTACATCTGCTTCATCGGTGAAATAATGCCAGAAGAAAGAATAGAGATCATCACGGCCACTCGAATTGCCCTCCATCGTACTTTCTAAGCGTTGCTGCATATAATCGCTGGTGGCCATCTCATGGATAAAGAAATAGACTACACCCACAAATATAGCAACAGACAAGAATATGAATAAGAAGCGGGTATTGCCTCTCGAACTTTTGATGACTCGCCACATGAAATAGATAGCCGAGATAGCTCCGATGATTATCGCACCACGCTTCATACCCATTATAAGAAATGCCATCACGAAGGCGAAAGTTGCAAACTGTAATAACGGTTTTTTCCGGTATATCACCAACATGGGCAGAATAGAGAGAAATAGATAACCCGCATTGTTGGTCACCTCTTCAACACTTGAACCTTCCTCTAACAATTGAGCCAAAGCTTCGCGTTGCATACGGAAATACGACATTGTAACTGATGCTAAGAATATCAAACCCCATATACGCAAACGCTCCACTGTGAGGTATCCCTTCTTCGTGTAATAGTAGAAAGGATAAATAGGTAATAGCGACAGGTATATGGACTTGATATAGTTGTATGACGGCATTTTCATGCCTGACAGAGGATAATACAATGTCGATGGACTTGAGACAATCAATGCGAAACCATAGACCGTAAACAAAAGTATCAGCATATTGAAGCCTTTGAAATAGACTGGGGCGTTTCTCCACTGTAATACCTTGATGGCGCAATTTGCCGATACCAGTAGGGTCAATCCAAGCAATGTAATGGATATAGCGCCACCTTCAGGATATACGATACCCTGAAGATAATAGAGTACCCATGCCGCCAAAAACATGTCGCATCTATTCATGCGTGAAATTCGAAATGATACCATTTTTTTTATTCTATGCTTTTAGATTTCTATTAACGTATCTTTCATTAGCGATATTTTTTTGCTAAATAATAAGAGCCAACCCCTAGCATTCCTCTACATAAAAGCACTGTAATAGCAGCACCAATATAAGAGAAATAATAGACCAATGGTATTGCAACACCCATTCCTACTATTGACGAGGCAAAAGTTAGGTTTCTTAGAGGTTTTTCCTTGTGGTGTATTATCAAGAAATTGGTTCCATAAGTATAATCCATTGCAAGAAAGACGACAGAGAAGGAAAGAATCTGCATAACAACAACCGACTTTTCAAACTCATCACCTAACATTATCTTAATGACCAATGGTGATAATAGAATAAGAAAAACAGCTCCTATAAGCGCTGACACAATATTCAACTTCGCATAAAAAGAATGTTTATCTGGCCGTCTTGACAAAAACGGGTAAAACGCCCTTGACAGTACAGACTGAAATTGATAAAAAATAACAGGGAACCTATTACCTCCATCATATATACCATTGGCCGTAGATCCCCCAAAGAATCCTAGCAACATAACAGAGAAACTATTATAGAGGTTCGGCATCAAATTGTTTATAAACACATCTGTGCTATTTCGTATCGTTTTAATAATCTCAGACCATTGCGGCTTATACAAAGTATATCCCCACTTTTTGAAAATCAGATATAAGGCGCCGAAACCACATAATAGATAACCTATGGTGGTTAAAAGAGGCTGTATTAGATAGTCTTCTCTTTTATGTATGAAAACAAACACTGCTACTGTAAATACCAGCTTTAAAAAGAGATTGAAAAACGTGGTGTATTTCATTTTTTCTATTGCTTGAAAAAACCACTCGGGAAACAGAATATAACCAGGAACTAACAAAAATGTGACAAAAATAATATCAGCGTTCTCCCTTAAGTATGGAACCAGCAAAACTACTAGCAACAGAATTATGCCTGACAGCAGAGTTAAAACACTTCTTGCCCACAAAACATTACTGAAAATTCTAGAAACCAACTCTTTATCATCCCTATTTTGCGCTACATCACGAGTTGCCGTAAGGTTGAATCCCCAATCGGAGATTGTCTGAATCCAAACAACTATAGCTGAAGCAAAGGCTATCTTTCCAAAGCCATCCGCACCTATCACACGTGCAAGATAAGGCATCGAAATCAAAGGAAAGGCATAACCAGCCACTTGCAACAGCGACAAATATCCAAAATTTGCAAAGACCGTTTTACCATCTTTGCTACTATTGATTTGTTTTATAATTTCCGAAATCCTTTTCATTTACTATTTAAAAATCAAGTCTATCTCAGAAGTATTATAAGTATTTTCGATCCCACTTTTGTTCTTCTAAGATAGTCAGGAATGAAAATTGATCAATAGTACTTTGCATACCACTCTGCAAAGCGTCTCAATCCCTCTCGCAGACTCGTATTCGGCTTGAATCCAAAATCCTGTTCAAGTGGTGTTGTGTCAGCATAAGTGACGGGGACGTCTCCTGGCTGCATCGGGACGAGCTCCTTATGGGCCTCAAAGTCGTAGTCCTTGGGCAATACTCCTGCACGTACAAGCTCTTCTTGGAGAATCGTGACGAAGTCGAGGAGATTCTCGGGGGAGTTATTGCCGATATTATACACCTTATAGGGCGGAATGGGAAGACCGTCTTCTCCGTTCTGTTTCTCTGGAGCATGCTGCATAATACGCACAACACCTTCTACAATGTCATCAACAAAAGTGAAGTCGCGCATGCAGTTGCCGTAATTGAAGATCTTGATGGTCTCGCCTTTGACCAGTTTGTTAGTAAAACCAAAGTAGGCCATGTCGGGACGACCTGCAGGACCATAGACAGTGAAGAAGCGGAGGCCCGTTGACGGGATGTTATAGAGTTTGCTATAGGCGTGCGCCATCAACTCGTTGCTCTTCTTCGTAGCAGCATAGAGGGATACAGGATTGTCCACCTTGTCGTCTGTGGAGTACGGCACCTTCTTGTTGCTGCCATAGACCGAGGAGGATGAGGCATAGACCAAATGCTCGACCTC
>ERZ779937.809-NODE-809-length-10846-cov-3.533593_pt1 | contig 10846 bp, 9 predicted proteins | sample MGYA00511185_ERZ779937 | MGnify/ENA primary metagenome ERZ779937 (study PRJEB29588, sample SAMEA2147216) | human gut metagenome | biome: human gut; feature: human-associated habitat; material: faeces | place: Denmark | collected 2008/2010 ... | reverse complement strand
CTTGTTAATAAGGAAGAGGGCGTTAAGAACTTAAGAGGTCTTATGAACATTAAGTTCCCTAAGAAGGGAATCAGCATTGATGAGGTTGAAAGTGTTGATTCTATCGTAAGAAGATTCAAGACTGGTGCTATGTCATATGGTTCAATATCAAGAGAGGCACATGAAACTATGGCTATTGCCATGAACATGCTTCATGGTAAGTCTAACTCAGGTGAAGGTGGAGAGGACATTGACAGATTAAAGGTTGGTCCGGATGGTCTTAACAGATGCTCTGCAATCAAGCAGGTTGCATCAGGAAGATTCGGCGTTACTTCAAGATACCTTGTAAGCGCACAGGAGATTCAGATTAAGATGGCACAGGGCGCTAAGCCGGGTGAAGGTGGACATCTTCCAGGAAAGAAGGTGTATCCTTGGATTGCAAAGACTCGTCTTTCAACTCCGGGTGTTGCGCTTATTTCACCACCACCACATCATGATATATATTCAATCGAGGATCTGGCACAGCTTATATACGACCTTAAGAATGCTAACAAGAATGCAAGAATATCAGTCAAGCTTGTTTCAGAAGCTGGTGTTGGTACAGTTGCATCAGGTGTTGCCAAGGCTGGTGCACAGGTAATTCTTATCTCTGGTTATGATGGAGGTACTGGTGCAGCTCCAAGAAGCTCTATACATAATGCCGGACTTCCATGGGAATTAGGTCTTGCAGAGGCTCATCAGACTCTTACAATGAACGGACTGCGTAATAAGGTTGTTATTGAGACAGATGGTAAGTTAATGAGCGGAAGAGACGTTGCTATCGCAGCAATGCTTGGCGCAGAGGAATTCGGATTTGCAACAGCTCCACTTGTAACTATGGGCTGCGTAATGATGAGAGTATGTAACCTTGATACATGCCCTGTTGGTGTTGCAACACAGAATCCTGAGCTTCGTAAGAGATTTACAGGTAAGCCTGAATATGTTGTTAATTTCATGAGATTCATTGCACAGGAACTCCGTGAGATAATGGCTGACTTAGGAATTAAGACACTTGATGAGCTGGTAGGAAGAACAGATCTGCTTGAGCAGAAGAATGTTGCCAAGAGCGGACGTTCAGCAGAGATTGATTTATCACAGATTCTTGATAATCCATATGTTAAGCAGACAAAGATACATTATGATAAGAAAAATGTATTTGATTTCGAACTTGAGAAGACAGTTGATGAAAAGATTTTACTTAAGAAGTTCGAATCTGCCATGGAGACAGGAAGCAAGAGAAGTCTTGAAATTGATGTTGCCAATACAGATCGTACATTAGGAACACTTCTTGGCGCTGAGATTACAAGAAGATTTGATGATAAGCTTGATGATGATACATATACAGTAAAATGTAATGGCGCAGGCGGACAGAGCTTTGGTGCATTTATTCCTAAGGGACTTACACTTGAGCTTGTCGGTGATAGTAACGATTACTTTGGTAAGGGACTTTCAGGTGGAAAGCTTATTGTATATCCACCAACAGGAAGTACTTATAAGGAAGACGAGAATATCATCATCGGTAATGTTGCATTATATGGTGCTACAAGTGGTAAGGCGTTCATCAATGGTGTTGCCGGAGAAAGATTCTGTGTAAGAAATTCAGGTGCAACAGCAGTTGTTGAGGGAACTGGTGACCACGGCTGTGAATATATGACAGGTGGTACAGTAGTAGTATTAGGCAAGACTGGCAAGAACTTTGCTGCTGGTATGAGCGGTGGAATTGCTTATGTTCTTGATGAAGACACAAGTCTTTACAAGAGAGTTAATAAGCAGCTCGTTTCAATGGAAGCAGTTTCTAACAAATATGATGTCCTTGAGTTAAAGCAGCTTATAACAGAACATGTTGCTTATACTAATTCTAAGAAGGGCAAGGAAATACTTGATAACTTCGGAGAATATCTTCCAAAGTTCAAGAAAATCATGCCACATGATTATAAGAAGATGCTTAACATGATAGTACAGATGGAAGAAAAAGGACTTAGCAGCGAACAGGCTCAGATAGAAGCATTCTATGCGGCTACCAAGTAGGGTGCGCAAGATGTAGAAAAAGGACAGTGCAGGTTTACCTGCAGCTGTACTTGTTCTGTATCTTGCATAGGCGACGCAGTCGCGACTGACAAAAGCGAAGCTTTTGGAAGTGCACCCGTAGGGACAGTGCAAGTTTATAACATACATGAAAGGAGCTAACCATGGGAAAGCCAACAGGATTTTTAGACTATGAAAGAGTTGAAGCTACAGCGGTTTCACCTAAGGAAAGAATAAAGAATTATAATGAATTTCATACACCTCTGTCAGAAGATGAGCAGAGAAAGCAGAGTTCACGCTGCATGGACTGTGGCGTGCCATTCTGCCAGTCTGGTATGACAATAAAGGGAATGACTAGCGGATGTCCGCTTAATAATCTTATTCCGGAATGGAATGATCTTCTTTACACAGGAAACTGGGAACAGGCATATCACAGGTTACATAAGACAAGTAACTTCCCTGAATTTACAAGCCGTGTGTGTCCTGCACTCTGTGAGAAAGCATGTACATGCGGACTTAATGGCAAGGCAGTATGTACCAAAGAGAATGAAATGGCAATCATTGAACATGCATATGCCAAAGGTTATGCGAAAGCAAATCCTCCTAAGGTAAGAACTAAGAAGAGAATTGCTGTAGTAGGTTCAGGCCCTGCCGGACTTGCTGTAGCAGACCAGTTAAATCAGAGAGGACACAGTGTTGCTGTATATGAAAGAGCTGACCGTATCGGTGGACTTTTAAGATATGGCATTCCTAATATGAAGCTTGAAAAGCATATAATTGACAGAAAGCTTGATATTATGAAGGAAGAAGGCATTGAGTTCGTAACTAATGCAAATGTTGGTGAGAACATTAAGGCTAAGAAGCTTATGGCAGATTATGATGCTGTAGTACTTGCGTGTGGTGCTGCTAATCCAAGAGATATCAATGCTCCTGGAAGAGATGCCAATGGAATATACTTTGCAGTAGATTTCCTTACAGCAACTACAAAGAGTCTTCTTGATTCAGGACTTAAGGATGGCAGATACATTTCTGCAAAGGATAAAAATGTTATCGTTATCGGTGGTGGTGATACAGGTAATGACTGTGTCGGAACATGTATAAGACACGGCTGTAAGTCGGTAACACAGCTTGAGATGATGCCAAAAGCACCAGATGAGCGTGCGGAGAACAATCCTTGGCCACAGTGGCCTTTAGTCTGCAAGACAGATTACGGTCAGGAAGAAGCAATTGCAGTATTCGGACATGATCCAAGAATATATACAACTACAGTTAAGGAATTCAAGAAGGATAAGAAGGGTAATCTTACAAGTGTTGTTACAGTAAAGCTTGAGTCTAAGACTGATGAAAAGACAGGAAGAAGAATGATGGTCCCTGTGGAGGGAACAGAAGCAGAGCTTCCATGTGAGCTTGTACTGATAGCAGCAGGTTTCCTGGGTTCACAGAAATATGTTACAGATGCATTTGGAGTTGAACTTACAGAAAGAACTAATGTAAAGACAGCAGCAGACGGATTTGAAACAAGTGTACCGGGTGTATTTACAGCAGGAGATATGCATACAGGACAGTCACTTGTTGTGAAAGCTATAAGACAGGGAAGAGACTGTGCAAGAGCAGTTGATTACTACCTTATGGGATATACTAATCTCTAATTTATGATTATCAGAATATGGCATGGATGATATGAAAACGGCTTAGATAAGCGTTTTCTGTGGCATCCGTGCCATATTTTAGTCTTAGTTAATGGTTGTTTTTATAAGTTTTATGGTGTATATTAGTCTCTGATATGGGAATTACAATATGAGGAAGCGGAGGAGATAATATGCTGACAGTGATGATTCTTTTGGATTCTGTGGAGAAGGTTCAAAGGTTTGTAAGTACAATTAGTAAGTACTCATGTGGGTTTGATGTTGAATCAGGATATAGCTGTGTTGATGGCAAATCATTAGTTGGTTTGTTCAGTCTGGATATCAGTAAACCATTACAGCTTACAATTAATGACGGAGAAGGCGAGATTGAGGATGTATTAAGGGATATACAGGAGTTCATGGAATACTAATTAAATATATCAGGAGAATAATAAGTTGAAGAAATTACTAGCAGTTATACTTTCGGTTATTATGGTATTTTCATTTGCGGCATGTGCAGGAAAATCAGCTAATAACGAAGGTGAGAGTCAGACAGAAGAGACAACAACAATAAGAATCGGAGCTATGGCAGGGCCTACAGCAATGGGAATGGTTAAGCTGCGTAAAGATTCAGAGAATGGCAATACTAAGAACACATATGCATTTGAAGATTTTGCTACAGATGCATCTGCATTTGTAACACCACTTGCAACCGGAGAGATTGATATAGCAGCTGTTCCATCTAATCTTGCAGCTAATATATATAATAAGACGGAAGGTAAGGTCCAGGTTGTTGCTGTTAATACACTTGGAGTTCTTAATCTTGTAGAAAGAGGCAACACTGTCAACAGTATCAGCGACCTTAAGGGTAAGACTATATATGCTACAGGAATGGGTGCAGTGCCGGAATATACCATAAGATATATTCTTTCAGGTAACGGACTTGATGCCGACAAAGATGTTAATATTGTGTGGTGTTCAGATACAACAGAAGCACTTTCTAAGTTAAAGTCAGAAGATGGTGCAATTGCTGTTCTTCCACAGCCTTTTGTTACAGCAGCAAGTGCCCAGATTAGTGGTTTAAGAGTTGTTATGGATCTTAATGAAGCATGGGAGAAGATTAATAATAATTCTAAGATTGTTACAGGTGTAATTGTTGTAAGAAAAGAATTTGCTGAAAAATATCCAGAACAGCTTAAGAAGTTCATTGATGAATATAACGAAAGTGTTGCATATACTTCAAGCAATATTGATGAGACAGCACAGCTTATTGCTGAGTATGGAATTGTTGCATCAGAAGCAATAGCTAAGAAGGCTCTTCCTAAGTGCCATATTGTATGCTATATTAATAATAACATGAGAAGTGCACTTGAAGGGTTCTTACAGGTGTTATATGACCAGAATCCTAAGTCGGTAGGTGGCAGTATGCCGAAAGATGATTTCTATTATGAATATTAATAAGAAGATATTGAATGTAATATATAAAGTGCTGGCAGTTATGCTGGCACTTATTTTATGGGAAATAGCTGCGCTAAAGATTGATTCACCGATATTATTAGTGACACCGATACAAGTGCTTGGCAGATTATTTACTATATGGCATGAACCGGATTTTGCAGGAACTGTGTGGTTTACAATGTATCATATTGTCGGTGGATTTCTCGCAGGATTATTGTGTGGAATTATATGTGCAGTGCTTGCATATATATGTAAGCCTGTTGAATATATTCTGTGGCCGTGGATGGTTACAATTAAGGCAGTACCTGTTGCGTCTTTTGTGGTTATATGTCTTATATGGTTTACGGCAAAGAATCTGTCGGTGTTCATTGCATTTTTAATAGTTGTGCCTGTTATATACCAGAATACACTGACCGGTCTTAGAAGTACTGATAAAGGCATTAGGGAAATGGCAGATGTATTTCATATTCCTTGGATTCGCAGAATACGTTATATTATCATGCCACAGCTTTCACCTTATCTTATATCAGCAGGAAGAGTTACTGCTGGTATGGCTTGGAAAGCAGGAGTGGCAGCAGAGATTATCGGAATGCCCAAAGGTTCTGTTGGACAAATGCTTTATATGTCGAAAATATATCTTGATACGGATGATTTGCTGGCGTGGACGGTTATAATTGTTGTATTGAGTGTGATATTTGAAAAACTTGTTGTGCTTGCTTTAAAAGCAGCACTAAAAAAATAGCGTTGACAATGTGAATATTGCCAACGCTATTTTTGCGTTAATTTTATTTGTGCATTGAAAATGCTGTTAAGTCATATTTACTTAAGTTGTCTGAAACATTACGGTCGTCTGCTTCGGCGAGCAGCTTGTCACGGTCTTTGGCAGCAAGAACAGGATTCTTTCCACTTCTGTGACGGCTTGGTCCACCAACACAGCCGCCTTCACATACCATTCCCTCAATGAAATCTGCAGGGAGTTTTCCTACTTTAAGAAGTGTAAGTGCTTTCTTACATTCGGCAGCACCTGAGCATTTTTCTATATTGAATTTATCAGGGTCAGCACCTGCTTCACGCATACATTGTGCAACAGCAGCGGAAACACCGCCTCCGTTACCGAATCTTTTACCATATATGCTTGCCTGCTGGTCGCTGTTTTCCTCAGGCTCAAGAACTACTTCTTTAGCCCGCATCATTGCTCTGAATTCACCGATTGTAAGTACGAAATCAGCATTTCCCTGACCCTTATATTCCTGCTTTTCATTCTTCTTGGCTATGCATGGTCCGATAAATACGGTTATTGTATCAGGATCTTCTGACTTAAGAAGTCTTGAAAGTGCAAACATAGGGGATATAGTTGTTGATATATGTTCTGCAAGCTCAGGATACTGTTTCTTAATCAGATTAACAAATGCAGGACAGCATGAGGTTGTAAGCTTCTTTCCTTCTTTAGCTGCTTCAAGCCATTCTTCTGCCTCGGCCTGTGCAGTAAGGTCTCCGCCAAGACCTACCTCATACATATCATTAAAGCCCAGCTTCTTGCATGCTGTGCGGATGCTGCTCATTGTTATTGTGTCTCCAAACTGTCCTTCAACAGCAGGTGCTACCATGGCAACGACTTTCTTTCCGTCTACGATTGCCTTTATTACATCAACTATATCAGTTTTAGAACCGATAGCACCGAATGGACAGGCGTGGATACACTGTCCGCACTGGATACATTTGTTTTCATCTATTTCACAGATGCCATTCTCATCCATTGTAATAGCATTGGCTGGACAGATTTTCTTACATGGCCTTATGAGGTCTGCGATTGCATTGTATGGACAGGCTTTGGCACACATGCCGCATTCCTTGCATTTGTCAGGGTCTATGTAGGCTCTGTCTCTTGTCATGCTTACAGCACCGAACTTACATGCCTGCTGGCAGGCTTTCATCATACATTTTCTGCAATTATCAGTTACGATATAGTGGGAAAGTGGACAGTCGGCACATGCGGCTTCAATTACCTGGATTATGTTATTGGCACCCGGATGGTCACTTTCTGTTGGACATTTGCCTTCTGCAAGGCGGATTCGCTGTCTTGCGATTTCTCTTTCTTTATATACACAACAGCGGAATCTTGCTTTAGGACCGGGAAACATCTTGTATGCCAGTTCGTCCTTTTCTTCTTCAAACCTTCCTGCATATGCGAGCTTGGCAACTTCATACAGGATTTCATGCTTGATATTCTGTATAGTAGCATCATTAGATAACATAATGAAACCTCCTTTGTAATGATTGACAAAAAATTATCGATTACTAATTACTATAGCAGATTTTTTAAAATGATTCTATATAAATGTGGTATTTTTTCTCATTATATGTAATAATATTTTTAAAAATAAAAATATATAAAGGGGGATTAATTATGCCTTACATTCCAATTATTCCAATCATTATTGTGGTACTGCTTATATTGTTATTCGCATTTGTACCAATGAGATTATGGATTACAGCATTAGCATCAGGAAGCCATGTCGGTATAGGAACTCTTATCGATATGAGACTGAGAAAGGTTCCGCCAGCAAGAATTGTGCTTCCACTTATTCAGGCAAGAAAAGCCGGATTACAGCTTAACACTAATCAGCTCGAGTCACATTATATGGCAGGTGGCCATGTAGATGCTGTTGTTAATGCACTTATTGCATCAAGCAGAGCTGGTATGAACATACCATTTGAGATGGCTGCAGCTATCGACCTTGCAGGCCGTGATGTTTTAGATGCTGTCAGAATGAGTGTTAATCCTAAGGTTATTGAGACGCCTAATATTTCAGCAGTTGCCAAGGATGGTATTGAACTGTTAGTTAAGGCAAGAGTTACTGTTAGAACTAATATTAACCAGTTGGTTGGTGGTGCAGGCGAGGCTACTGTGATTGCCAGAGTCGGTGAGGGTATTGTAACAACAGTTGGTTCAGCAGATTCGCACAAGAGCGTGCTTGAGAATCCTGATTCTATCTCTAAGGCTATATTGCAGAAGGGTCTTGATATTGGAACAGCATTCCAGATTCTTTCTATTGATATTGCGGATGTTGATATCGGAAGAAATATAGGCGCTCATCTTCAGAGTCTTCAGGCTGAGGCTGATAAGAATATTGCACAGGCTAAGGCAGAGGAAAGAAGAGCAGCCGCTGTTGCTCTTGAACAGGAGATGAAAGCAAGCGTTGTAGCTGCTGAGGCAGAAGTACCTAAGGCTTTGGCTGAAGCTTTAAGAACAGGCAGAATGGGATTTAAGGATTATTATGACCTTCAGAATTTAAAGGCTGATACCAAAATGAGACAGTCGATAGCAGGAGAAACAGAGAAGCCGGCAACTATTTAATGAACTTGTGAATTAAAAGGAAAGCGGATTTGTATGGAAATAATAATTATATGGGCAATATTCATTATTATAGTTATAATGAATATGAATAAAGCCAAGAAGATGCAGCAGGAGCGCATGCAGGAACACCAGCGTAATATGCAGGAACATAACCAGAATGTGCCGGAATATGGTAGTAATATGCATCGGATGCAGAATAACAGTTCCGGGAATGGCTCATTAAGCCACGGTGCTAATCTGAATAAGAAGGATGACAGCCATGCACAGTCTGCACCATACATGGTGAATTCTTATGGTGAAAAGCAGTACATTGATCCGTCTGTACAGACATATTCAGGTTCTCAGAAGATGACAAGTGCAGAAACTGAAAAGCTTAAGCAGGAGATTCGTTCAAGAAATAACTTTAATGGCAAGAATGTTACTTCGCATAGAGCAGAGGCACCGGTTCCGCAATATGTTACTCCACCGCCAGCAGCAGATAATGCAGCACCTGCAATGAAGACACTTGATAAAGCAGAATTTCATTCACCGGTTATGCAGGCGGGAAGCACTGGAACATATTCTGATATGACAGGCGGACATACATTTACACAGTATGACTGCGGACATGAATATAATGATGAGATTGTTCCACAGAGTCAGACGGGAGGTAAAGTTATTCTTGATGACCTTAAGTTTGATAAGAATGAGATGCGCAAGGCTTTTGTTATGCAGGAGATATTGAAAAGGAAAGTTATATAATTGGTTATTAAAGGATACTGTTTGTGAGTTGACTCATGACAGTATCCTTTTTATATATCATAAAATGTTTTTATAGTTCTTCTAAAAAGAGCTTCAATAAATTTTTTTGTTTATCTGTAAGCATAGAAACATTTTTTGTTTTGGTTTTTGTTTTTTAAAAACCGACTAGATAATCAGTAGAACAATGGTAGAAACGCGCGAGTGCAATAAGCATTTCCAAACTTGGTGTGCGCTCTCCCTTTTCATAGTTCGAGATAACAGTTGGTGATACATTTAGAGCCAATGCAACTTCTCGTTGGGATAGTTTATGTGTTGTCCGTTGTTCCTGTAAACGTTCTCCTAAACCATTAATCATAGATTACCTCCACTATTTTTCTATGATTTTACATTCTATATTATATCCGTAGGCTAATATAAAAATGCTCATAGCATTGTATTGTTTGCTAAAAGATGATATAATTACGAAAATGATATTGGGGATATGGTTAATAAATGCACTTTGTAAAGCAGTGGAGATATACAAAGGAGATAGCTTATGGATTTGGATAGAAGAGAATTACAGTGCATTCTGAATGCAATTAATGAGAATATTTTCTTTAAAGACACTAATGGCAGATATGTTTTATCGACACATGTATGTAATATGTTAAACAGCAACGGTGATTCTAGTTTTTCAATATATGGAAAAACGGATTTGGATATTCAGCCAGATAAAACACTTGGAAAAAAGTTTTATGAAGAAGATATGAATATAATAAAGACGAAAAATAACGTGAATTATATTGAGAAAATGCAGTTCGGAGAAGAGGTGTTTTATTATCAGATAAATAAAAATCCTGTATTAGATGCTGATGGAAATGTAATGGGTATAGTTGGGATTGTAAAAGATATTTCTAATCTGATTAAATTACAAGAAAAGTTAAAAAATTATAGTATAACAGATATGATGACACAAACATATAACAGGTCTTTTTACGAATCAGGTGAATATAAAAATAAACTTAAATATCCAGTAGGTGTTGTTATGGCTGATATAAATAATTTGAAATATTATAATGATAATTATGGGCATAAAGAAGGCGATATCTTAATTAGGACCATTGTTAATAATATGCAGCGTTATATTAGACCTGTAGATGTATTAATAAGATTAGGGGGAGATGAATTTCTTATTCTATTACAGGAATGTGATAAAAAGGATAGTGATAAAATTATAAATCAGATAAAAAATGCTGAAGGTAATATAAAGTTACAGAACATTACAGTGGGAACTTCTTATGGCATATCCATAGCGAATAACGAAGAAGAATTAAATAATTCAATTGCTGAAGCAGATAAAGCTATGTATGCAGATAAAAGGAAAAGCAAGAAAATATTGTAAAGCAGGAAGAGGTGCTCAGTATGTTTTCAGAAGCGTTGAGAATATTGGACAGGAATATGGCAGAGTTGATGGTCGACAGAATGAAGGATGAGATAGTGGATTTGAAGGAGCAGAATGATGAACTGCTGGAAGAACAGAGATAGCATTTACATTGAAAACAGATTGAATATGATTCAAAAAGAACCGTGTGATGACATAAAATCACACGGTTCTTTTAATCAGTGCAGAAGATGGGACTTG
>ERZ779937.797-NODE-797-length-11084-cov-3.374286_pt1 | contig 11084 bp, 12 predicted proteins | sample MGYA00511185_ERZ779937 | MGnify/ENA primary metagenome ERZ779937 (study PRJEB29588, sample SAMEA2147216) | human gut metagenome | biome: human gut; feature: human-associated habitat; material: faeces | place: Denmark | collected 2008/2010 ... | reverse complement strand
CCTTTAAAAATGTAGGTTATTAGTCTTTATCATCTAAATCAGATTCATGTATTCTGTATTGAAAAAAGAATTAGAAAGCTTAGAAAATCAAATTAATAATTACTATGAAGAAGTAGAGGAGGATTTATAGATGTATTTATCCACTCAACAACAAACAAAGATAATTCAAAAAATTATAAATAAAATTCGTATTGAAATTCAAATGGCAGTTGAAAATGATACACTTGAAGAAGTATTAGAAAAGTATTCTGTTTCTTTAGAAGATGATGAATTTGCTGTAAATCCTAAGAAACATAAAATATTAGTATTAGGTGCATTATCAGGTAATATTGATGATTTTACTAAAGTGGCAAAAAAATGGTGATTGGTAGTAATCAAATAACGTTTGTTAATGATTATAGTGAATTAAAACACTTTGATACTGCAAGGCTTGAATATTCTCAAGAATATAGTGATAATATTTATGGACCAAATCCACATAAAATGACTAATATGGGAGATGTTTCAAGCTTATTAGCAATAATGAAAAGAGAGCCTAATAAATATCCTAAAGTAATAGTGGCTACTGCCAATAGTGCATTAAAATTATCTATAAATAGTTTTAAACAAGCTTTATTAAATACTCGATTACTTGAAATGCAATATTAAAGTTATCTATTTAAAAAACTATAAAAATAATAAAATAGTATTATAAATTTATGTTATAATTAATACATTAAGAAGTATTAGATATAGTAATATTTTTCGGAAATCTGGTTTTATTAGCTTTTTAATATTGTAAAATAGCTGAATTATTATTGGTTTTTATAAAATATATTATAAAGATGATATAAAAGTGAAAATAAGTTGTTTAAGGAGTAATGGAGTTATGGTTGATAATAAGAGAGAAATAGAACGTGCAGAATTGTATAAAGCAATTTGGAATATGGCTAATGAATTAAGAGGCTCAGTCGATGGATGGGATTTCAAATCATACGTATTAGGAATTATGTTTTATAGATATATTTCAGAAAATTTAACTAAGTACGTTAATAAACTTGAACATGAAGGTGGAGCTTTAGATTTTGATTATGCAAAAATTACGGATGAAGAAGCACTAAAAGCTAAAAAAGAACTTATTCAAACTAAAGGTTTTTTCATAGCTCCGTCTGAGCTTTTCGAAAATGTTAATAAAAAAGCCAATTCAGATGAAAATTTAAATGAAACTTTAGAAAAAATATTTAATAATATTGAAGCTTCAGCTAAAGGTACTGAATCGGAAAATGATTTTGCAGGACTATTTGATGATATTGATGTTAATTCAAATAAGCTTGGCTCAACCGTTGAAAAAAGAAATAAAAAACTAGTTGAGATTTTAAATGATATTGCTGAAATGAAGCTTGGTAATTATGAAGACAACACAATTGATGCCTTCGGTGATGCCTATGAATTTTTAATGAAGATGTATGCTTCAAATGCAGGTAAATCAGGTGGAGAATATTATACTCCACAAGAAGTGTCAGAATTATTAACAAGAATTGCAGTTTATGGAAAAAAAGAAGTAAATAAGGTTTATGATCCAGCGTGTGGTTCAGGGTCATTATTACTACAAGCTATTAAAGTGTTAGGAAGAGAAAATATAAAAAATGGTTTCTTTGGACAAGAGAAAAATATTACTACATATAACCTTTGTCGTATAAATATGTTTCTTCATGATGTTGATTTTGATAAATTTAATATTGCTTGTGAGGATACATTAATATCACCACAACATTGGGATGATGAGCCGTTTGATGTAATTGTTTCAAATCCACCATATTCAGTAAAATGGGTTGGTGATGATAATATCACATTAATAAATGATCAAAGATTTTCACCAGCAGGTGTTTTAGCGCCAAAAGGAAAAGCAGACCTTGCCTTTATAATGCATTCATTATCATGGCTTGCAACAAATGGAGTAGCCGCAATAGTTTGCTTCCCTGGAATTTTCTATAGAGGTGGAGCAGAACAAAAAATAAGAAAATATTTAGTTGATAATAATTTTATTGATGCGGTTATTCAGCTTCCAGATAATTTGTTCTTTGGTACATCAATAGCAACATGCATCTTAGTATTAAAAAGGTCAAAGGAAAATACTAATATATCATTCGTTGATGCTTCAAAGGAATTTATAAAAGTTTCTAACAATAATAAGCTTACTGAAGATAATATAAAAAATATTCTTTCATACTATGTAGAGAAAAAAGATATTAATTATATAGCTAAACAGGCATCATACGATAGTATTGTTGAAAATAATTATAACTTGTCAGTATCAACTTATGTAGAAAAAGAAGATACGAGAGAAAAAATCGATATTAAAGAACTTAATGCAAAGCTAAAAGCTACTGCAAAACATATTGATGAATTAAGAAAAGCAATTGATGAAATAATTGATGAGATTGAAGAACAGGAAGAATAATCTTATGTTTGAAGAGATAAAAAATCTAAACGATTTAAATAAAGGAATATATAAGCAGTGGATATATGGCTCTAAAGAAAATTATTTCATTGTGTGCGACTATTTGCAAAAAATTAATTATTCTATCCAAGATATAAATTGTGAATTAAAAAATGAACAATTTAAAATGAAAGAAATTGTTTACATTGTTGTTCTTGTTGATTGGATTAAAAGTTCATTTAAAAAGATTAAATCATTAGTTATTCAAGATGTTATAAAAAAGTATAAATTTAGTAATGAAGATAGACTTAAGCAAGCTAAAGACTATTTTGAAGCAATACGTTCATATGCTGTTGCTCATCCATTAGAAACTACCAGACATTCTAATTATGGCTTTGATGGTGATTTTATATGTGTTGATATAAGAAGCAAAGATATTATTCAACCATTTTATAGTGAAAAATATTGTTTCAGTCTTGATTTTAATGGATTAAAAAAAGAGATAAAAAATCCTAAACATGAGTATTATTTTTATTCATATTCAAGTTCTATGGATTCTAATAAATTTTTTAAATTAATATCTTTTGATATTAAAGATATATTAAATGTTGCTAGATTGTATATTAATGCTTTATATGAACTTGATGTGTATTTAAGTAAGGTAAAAAAGAAAGATTATGAGGTGAATTCAAATGAGCAGAATCACTAAATTAATAGAAGAGTTATGTCCTAATGGTGTGGAATATAAACCTTTATCTGAAATAGCAGATATAATTAGAGGTAAGAGAATAACCAAAAAAGATCTAACAGAAGAAGGTGTTTATCCTGTAATGAGTGGTGGAATTACTTTTATGGGAAGATATAATGAATTTAACCGTCAAGCTGATACTATTACAATTTCATCATATGGACAAGCTGGGCATATTGATTTTATAAAGGAAAAATTTTGGGCAAATGATGTATGTTTGACCGTATTTCCAAAAGAAATGATTGAAAACAAATTTTTATACTATGCATTAAAAAATATGCAAAATTATTTGTATTCAAATACTACTAAAGCAATACCAGATCATATTCCAACTAAATTTTTAATGGAATTGGAAATACCTGTTCCACCACGCCCTATTCAGGACGAAATTGTCCGAATCTTGGACAATTTCACAGAGCTTACAGCAGAGCTTACAGCAGAGCTTACAGACAGAAGAAAGCAGTACGAATATTATAGAGATTATTTGTTAACCCCTAAAAGTAATATTGAATATAAAAAAATAAGTGATTTTGCTACTATAACTAGAGGTGGTAGCTTTCAAAAATCAGATTTTGTAGATGTAGGAAGACCTGCAATTCATTATGGAAAAATATATACAAATTATGGGATATCAACTAGTCAAACTTTAAATTATATAAATGAAGAAGTTTTCAATAAATCAAGGAAAGCACAACCTAATGATATTGTAATGGCTGTAACGAGTGAAAATGTTGAAGATGTATGTAAATGTGTTGCTTGGCTTGGAAATGAAGATGTTGCAGTTAGTGGACATACTGCTATTATTCATCATAATCAAAATCCAAAATATTTGAGTTACTATTTTCATACAAGTATGTTTGCAAAACAAAAAGAAAAACTTGCACATGGAACAAAAGTGATTGAAGTTACGCCAGATAGACTGAATGATATAGAAATTCCAATTCCACCAATGGATGTTCAAAATAGAATTGTTGAAGTTCTCGATAATTTTGATAAGATTTGTAATGATTTTGAAATTGGCCTTCCAGCTGAAGTTGAAATGAGACAAAAACAATATGAATTTTTTCGAGATAAACTCTTGACATTCGATTTGAACCTTGAGAGAATTTTACAGACAGACAGACAGACAGACAGACAGACAGGCGATAATTAAGCTTATTCAGTATGTCTTTGGTTATGTAAATGTAAAATTAAAAGATGTTGCTTTGATAAATAGAGGTAAAAGAGTTGTAAGGAATGAACTTATTAATGATGGTAAATATAAGGTCTATCAAAATGCTCTTTCTCCTTTAGGAACGTATAATAAATTTAACAGGGAAGAAAATAAAACGTTTCTTATCAGTGCTGGTGCTGCAGGACAAATAGGTTATTCGTCTGATAAATTTTGGGCTGCAGATGATTGTTTTACTTTTAATTGTTTTTATAATTTGAATGAAAGATTTTTATTTCATGTTTTAAAAAATCAGCAAATGAAAATTGATTCATTAATAAGGAAAGCAAGTATTCCAAGAATTTCAAAAGAAAGTATTGAATCTATAGAATTCCCACTATATTCAGTAGGTATTCAAGGAAAAATAGTTGAAACCCTTGATAATTTTGAAATGATATGTAATGACCTAATTACTGGACTTCCAGCTGAGATAGAAATGCGTCAAAAGCAATATGAATATTATAGAAATAAATTATTAGCATTTAAAAGGGGTATTGTAAATGAAAGCTAAATTTTTGCCTAAAGAAATTGATTTTGATTTGAGCTTAAAGTATTTTTTAAACGGTATACAAAGGTATGAATCGAAAAATTGTCATGTTAATGCTTATAGTATTTTTTATGAGTTAAATTATAATGAAATGGATTTTTCTACATCTAAATTTAATATTGTTACAGGACTTATGGCAATTGAAATTAAGGATTCTAAATATTGTGTTATTCATTCTTGGATTGAAAAGGATAATAGGGTAATCGATGTTACTAATTTTGCAAATTCTATTTTTAAATTTTGGCCAAATATTTCAAAAAAAGATTATGATGATATTTATACTGTATCTTCTAAATTTAAATACTTTCCATATTATCATATATCAAACAGAGAATTTACAAAAATATGTAAGAAATTAAGGGATATTTCTGAGATAGAAAATTATATTGTTAAAATAATTAAATCTATTGAAAACGATTTAAGTTTTATAGAAACTGTAAAAAAAGAATACGGATATATCTTTAAAAAAGAAGATTTTGAAATGAAATTATTGTAATTTTGGAGGTGTTGCTATGCCATACTTTAATCTAGTTGCACAAACGAATGAATCAACAGTAGTTACTGAATATAAACCACTCCCACAAAAGAGTGATGCATATCAATCAGAAGCTCAATTAGAAGCTCAATTTATTAAAATGCTTACAGAACAATCTTATTCATATTTACCAATACATTGTGAGAATGATTTGATTTTAAATTTAAGGACACAGTTGGAATTATTAAATGGAATAAAATTTACTGATGATGAATGGAAAGATTTTTTTAGTAAGTATATTGCTAATTCAAATGATGGAATTAAAGAAAAAACACGTATTATTCAGGAAGATTATATTAAATTACTAAAACGAGAAGATGGTTCAACAAAAAATATATATCTTATAGATAAGAAAAATATTCATAATAACCGACTTCAAGTTATTAATCAATATACAAATAATGACGGAAAACACGATAATAGATATGATGTAACAATTTTAGTAAATGGATTGCCTTTGGTACATGTTGAACTAAAACGTAGAGGTATAGCAATAAAAGAAGCTTTTAATCAAATAGAAAGGTATCAACGCGATTCATTTTGGGCTGGGTGCGGATTATACGAATTTATTCAAATCTTTGTAATTTCTAATGGTACTAACACTAAATACTATTCAAATACAACGAGATTCAATCATGCAACCCACAACAAAAAGGACAAAACAAGTAATTCATTTGAATTTACATCATATTGGGCAGATGCAAATAATAAAGTTATTAATGATTTAGTAGATTTTACTAGAACATTTTTCTCAAAACATACTTTACTTAATATTATTACTAAGTATTGTGTTTTCACTGTTGAAAATCTTTTATTAGTAATGCGTCCATATCAAATTGTTGCTACTGAAAGAATTTTAAATAGAATAGAAATTGCAACTAATTATAAAAAATATGGAAGTATTGCAGGTGGAGGATATATTTGGCATACAACTGGATCAGGTAAAACTTTAACCTCATTTAAAACTGCACGATTAGCATCAGAATTACCATATATAGATAAAGTATTATTTGTTGTTGATAGAAAAGATTTGGATTATCAAACAATGAGAGAATATGATCGTTTTGAAAAAGGTGCCGCTAATTCAAATAAATCAACTGCAATTTTAAAAAGACAATTAGAAAATCCAAAATGTAAGATTATAATTACAACTATTCAAAAGTTGTCTATATTTATTAAACATAATAAAATACATGATGTATATGATAAGCATGTTGTAATAATTTTTGATGAGTGTCATCGATCACAATTTGGAGAAATGCATCAAGCAATTATTAAAAACTTCAAAAAATATCATATTTTTGGATTCACAGGAACACCTATTTTTGCAGTTAATTCAAAGGGTTCTAAATCTGGTATTCAAATGACAACTGAACAAACATTTGGAGATCAACTACATACATATACAATTGTTGATGCAATTAATGATAAAAATGTATTACCATTCCATATTGATTACATTAAGACAATTGATATGCCTAAAGATATAGATGATAAAGATGTGTATGATATAAATAGAGAAAAAGTATTTATGGATCCTAGAAGGATTACTATGGTTACAGAATATATTATGAATCACTTCGACCAAAAAACATATCGTAACCAACAAACATATTCATATAATGTGGTACAAAATGTAAAAGAAGTTGCAACTGCTAAAGATAGAGACAAAATAGAAGAAATAAAAGCAAAACAGCGTTTAAATGGTTTTAATTCTATTTTTGCAGTATCATCAATTGAAATGGCAAAGTTATATTATAATGAATTTAAAAAACAAAATGCAGCAAATTCTAGCAAGGCCTTAAAGTTTGGATTAATTTATTCGTATGGTTCAAATGAAGAAGAATCCGATGGAATATTAGATGAAGAAAATAGTGATGATACAATTTCATTAGATCAACCATCAAGAGATTTTCTTGAAAGTGCTATAAATGATTATAATCAAATGTTTAAGACAAGCTATGATACATCAAGTGATAAATTCCAAAATTATTACAAAGATGTTTCACTTAGAATGAAAAATAGAGAACTAGATTTATTAATTGTAGTTAATATGTTTTTAACAGGATTTGATGCTACTACTTTAAATACATTATGGGTTGATAAAAATTTGAAAATGCATGGTTTAATTCAAGCATTCTCACGAACAAATAGAATATTAAATTCAATTAAAACATTTGGTAATGTTGTATGTTTCCGTAATTTGCAAAAACATACAGATGATGCTTTATCTATTTTTGGAGATAAAGACGCATCTGGAATAGTTTTGTTAAAACCATTCCAAGATTACTTTTATGGATATGTTGATTCAAAGGGTAATAAAAAGCCTGGTTATGTTGACATAATTAATGAACTTAAAGCAAGATTCCCAGTTAGTGAACAAATTATTGGCGAAAAAAATAAAATTGACTTTGTAAAGCTATTTGGTGTTGTCTTAAGAATGAGAAATTTACTTCAATCATTTGATGATTTTATTGGAAAAGAAATGATTTCTGAATTTGATTTTCAAAATTATTGTGGAATGTATCTTGATATAAAGGATGAAATTCAACCTCATAAACATGAAGTTGAAAGCATTAATGATGATGTTGTATTTGAAATTGAACTATTACGTTCAATTGATATTAATATTGATTATATATTAATGTTAGTACAAAAATATCATGATACACATTGTAATGATAAGGAGATTCTAGTAAATATTCAAAAGGCAATAGATGCATCTCCTGAGCTTCGTAGTAAGAAAAAATTAATCGAAAACTTTATCAATAATATTAATGATGTTGATGATGTTATGGCTGAATGGCGTTCATTCCTTGCAGAGGAGAAAGAAAAAGAATTAATGGAAATTATTACTTCTGAGAATTTGAAAGAAGAAGAGACTAGAAAATTTATTGAAGATTGTTTTAAAAATGGTAAAGTAAAAACTACAGGAACAGATATTGATAAAATATTACCACCTATTAGATTATTCGGTGGAGGTAATCGTCAAGAGAAGAAGCAAATTGTAATTGAAAAAATTACTGTATTTTTCGATCATTTTTATGGTCTAATATAAAAAAATAATCCATATATAATTTTATATGTCAAAATGTCAAAAGCTTACAAAAATATTGTAGACTTTTTTAAGTGAGCCAGGCATGGCATTAATCTTACTAGTGAAAGTTCAGTCACTAGTATTTACCGAAGTGTAGTGAACACCAAGCCGTTAGGAGTAATCCTATTGGAAATAGTGTTCATATGTGGCTATATAGAATTGCCAATGAAATTAAAAAAAGTAATCACAATAATTTTAAGTGGAATCATGGAGAAATTATACCCCAAACCACAATTTAGAAGACGTGATTTATTTACGGTAAGGGACATTATTTTTAGAATGGCTTAATTTTAAATTTTTGTTATGAGTAAAAAAAGGGAGAATATAAGCTTTATTTAAAGAACATTGACAATAAAAAAATTTTAATGTATAACTTATTTGTACATTGAAGGTAATCACATTTTGATTCTACCCAAAAAAGTTTCTTCCTAGTTTTAAACTGAATGAAGCGATAGATTTTGATTTTGCTAATAAGGATATATTGGTAGTGATGACTAACATTTTATTAAATGATAGAATAATCGATAGTAGAGATGTGAACACTAATAAAACGAAATTGTATCAAAGGTAACACAATGTGTTAATAACATTAGAACTTGTTGCTCTAAAAAAAGACTACAAGTGTGTTCTTTTGTGACTTGTGGCTTAAACTGAAATGATTTATTATTTATGAATAAAATTGTGTAAAAAATATTATTTATTGTTATGATAAGAAAAAGAATCAAAGTACTGGTAGTGTATTTGTCATTGTGAAAAAAATATGACAAAAGCTATTATTTATAAATAAACAGGAAATTATAATTATTAATGAGGTGATTGCAATGGCAAATTTACAGCAAATAAATGTGGAATCTATCAAAATTCCTAGTGATATAAGCAAAAATTTATGGAATAATCATAATATCACAAAAGAAAAAATTACAAGTTATTTTAAATCAAAACAATATGAATATTTTAAGAAAGGTATGTTGAAAGGTCAATTTAAAGATAAATTTGATTTTTCAGATAAGTTAAAAAAAGAATTTAACTCTAATGAAGATATTGAAATGAATATTGCTGTTGAATGGCTTACTTTTGGTGAACCAATTGAAGTGTGCAAAACTTATGATGGAAGTATATCAATTACAAATGGATATCATAGAATTGTAGTTGCACAAGAAATAGGGGAAACAAGTTTATTTGGAATTATAAATGAATAGTTTAGTTTTTATATCTTTTTATAAGTAAGATAAGATTTTATACCAACTATGCACATTTATGTATGAGCATATTTTGGTATGTTTGAAGTCTAAACACAAAATTAAAAAATATGGAGTTAACCTATTAAGGCTAGCTACTTTTTCAATAATGCAGTAACAAATTTATGTATTATTTGTATTATGTAAATGTATAAAAAGTAAAGTGCTCTATTTCTTTATATGTAATGCAAGGTGTTAATACACCATATAGATATAATGGTAAGTTATATAAAAGAAATGATTCATTAACTATTGAAGTTGATACGATTGAAGAAAAAAGGTCGAATTAATTCCCTTTGAAGCATATAGAGAAGCATTGGCAAATGCAATTGTTCATAGAACTTGGGATATTAATGCAAATGCCAAAATTGAGATGTATCAAGATAAGATAATTATATCATCACCAGGTGGACTTGATGGTGATATGACTAAGGAAGATTATATAAAAGGAAATTATTCATATCTTAGAAATCCTATTATAGCTAATGTATTTAGAAGATTGAATATTATAGAAGCGTTTGCTACTGGTATAAAAAGAATAAATGAAGCTTATAAAAATGCTTATGTTAAACCAACTTATAATGTTACACCCTCAGCAATTTCTATAACATTGCCAGTGATTGAAGATTATAGCCTATCATTAAATGAAGCCAAAGTAATGGACTCAATAAAAGATAATTATTTATATAGTAGATCAGATATTGAAAAAATAAGTGGATTTACTAAGGATAAGCTAATAAGATTATTAGCATCTTTACAAGAAAAAGGGTTGATTGAAAAAAGTGGAAAAGGAAGAACAACTTATTACAAGAAGAAGTAAGCCATTTAATATCCGATAAAATCGTTGCAAAATTAAATGCGACGATTCACCTTTCGTTGCAAATCATATCCAACGATTAAGCAATAAATTATAGTTAAAGCCTATTAATTTAGGCTTTTTTTTGACTATATAAGTTTATAATAAATTAATTATATTTTCTAATCGCAAAAAAACTTGTAAAAAAAAGTTTTTCGGTTATAATTAAATTGGTGATACTATGATTAGAAGAGATTATTATTTGAATAAACTAATAGATTATAAAGATAAAGATATAATAAAAATAATTACGGGAATTAGAAGGTGTGGAAAATCTTTTTTGCTATTTAAAATTTTTTATGATTATTTAATTGAAACAGGTATAAATGAAGAAAATATTATTAATTGATGGACACAGTATATTAAACCGGGCATTTTTTGGATTACCGGATTTGACCAATGCAGAGGGACTTCATACAAATGCAGTATATGGT
>ERZ779937.796-NODE-796-length-11099-cov-2.977907_pt1 | contig 11099 bp, 7 predicted proteins | sample MGYA00511185_ERZ779937 | MGnify/ENA primary metagenome ERZ779937 (study PRJEB29588, sample SAMEA2147216) | human gut metagenome | biome: human gut; feature: human-associated habitat; material: faeces | place: Denmark | collected 2008/2010 ... | reverse complement strand
ATAGACCGGTTTTGTTTGGAATAGTAAAAAACAGTCCGTTGGGATATTGGAAAGAGGATTGGAAGTCCAGAAAGATGACAGTGGGAAAGGGATGAAATGAGGCTCTCAAAGAATGAAAGTATGTATTTTTCAGTTCAAAAGGTTGAATGACAGTCCATTGATAGCACCGATGGGAGCTCCGTAAAGACAACACCATTCCGTTCCTCAAAACTCATTTTGAAGACTCCGGAAAATGCGCAACAAATCTATTCTATCCTATCAAAAGAAGTAACGTCTTTTATACTGTACACGCTCCACTTCTTACAAAAGAAATTACCCTTTGATTGGCCTCGTCAATCTTTCTGTTGCTGAAAGGCTTCAGATAGGTTTCCGTCACCGTGATGGAGGAGTGCCCCATGGCTTCCGATATGATTCCGGGGTGTATCTCGCAATGGTAAGCCATTGTGGCCCAGGTGTGTCTGGCTGCATAACTACTGAGTGCCGACTGCATTCCCAAGCATTGTCTGAGTACTGCCAAACGTTGGTTGAATGCCCTGAGTGCCGACTGGTATTCCCGGTATGCCGCTTCTGTGCCTTCCTCACTTTGCAATATGGGGAATAAATAAGGAGAGTCCTTGTCTTTATTTGCTATCATTCTCACCATTTGCATAGCCTCCGGCGTCAGTGAGACGGTCAGTGCCCGTCCCGTCTTCCTGCGCCTATAAGACAAGGTGTTTCCTTGTAAGTCCCTTTTGTGCAAATAGGCCAGGTCCACAAAAGGAATCCCTCTTAGCATAAACATCAATACAAAGAAAATTCTTGTTTTCTGTCGGGTGTTGGGAGAATTACCGGTCTGCAGGCTCATCTCTGTCTCCCGTACCAAGCAGCCTATGTCGGAAGCTTCGAGCGCCTTTTTCCTATCCGCCCGTGTGCCGGTATACACATGCTCAAACAGCCTGGGTACATATCGCACCAGCTTTCTGTCCACCGCCCGGTTGTAAACCGAACGTATCGCTTTGACATAGGTGGATACGGTGTTCCAGCTGCAATTCCTCTGCCTAAGGAAGTTTTCGAATCTCTTCAGTACGGTCGGGCTCAGCTTGCGCATGGGCATCGGTTGCCATTTGGTGAATGCCGAGAATGCATTCACCGCTGACTGGTAGATGTGTGCCGTCCCCCACCTGCCGCCTTCCCGGAGTTCCCCGATGACTGAGGAGAACATCTCTTGTAAGGTAATTTCATTTCTGCTCATTTCCAATTTATTTATAAAGAGTTTATCTTACAAGTATATACAATAAAATGAAGAAAAACAGAAGCTTATAATGTATTTCTTCATTTTAGCCAGTCTTTCAGAATGAACTCAAATATATTTCTTATATTTGCGAGAAAAGTCGCATTGAAAAAAGTCGCAATATGAATAATCCATTTAAATTCAGTACCATTGTAGACGGTGAATACTTTACGGATAGAGTAGCGGAATAGGGAAGAGTAAGAGAGATACTTGCAAGTGAAAATCGCCTGATATTTATTAGTCCACGACGTTTCGGCAAGACCAAAGTAACGAAAGGATTGTCACGTCCCGTTTTTCAGTTGAACCTGCAGTTGGTAACAGGCACTGCCGACTTTGCCGCACGATTATTGTGGATTATGCTTCAGCAATATCCTATGGAACGCCTGGAGTATCTCATCACTCACTTTCATTTTATTCCCACCATTTCAACCAATCCATGACAGATGGCATAGAAGTTTCATTTCAGCCGCCAATGGATGAAACAGACAAGAAGGTATTGATAGGCTTAGCTGTAGAGATGAGGGTTCCAGTCTTCCTTTTCTACAAGGTGTCGGCATTGATTCTCCAAGTACTGCCTTTGGCAGTTTAAAGCTGCTTGGGCAACAAGATATGTGATACGCAACGAAGAGTATGAACTGGATGCTCCTTTCTTTCTTGTCGATATATACAAAGATGGCTATTTCCGTTTTCCTAAGAAGGAAAATGGAAATAGCCGTTTCTAGTATGGAATATCTAGCTTATATCATTTTGGGTAATTGATTCTTCTGCCCAATACGTCATTGCGCATTTCCCGTTCACTACGATAGAGCTTCCCGTCTTTCAGGAAATAGTAAGCAGGATATCCGGCAAACTCAATTGTAGCATATTCCAAATTATCTGCACTTTTACAGACTTGCCAAGTACCTTCATAAGTCAGCGAGTCGTTAAACTGGATAAGTGTGGTTGAATCCGCTTTAAGTTCAAAGCGTACTCCTTCTTCCGTAAAAAAAGTGCCGCCAAAGGGATGGCTACTGCTTTTTCCGGTACAGGCTACTAACACACAGATACCCATCAAGAGCATTGAAGAATAAATAAATCTTTTCATCTTCATCTGTTTTTATTTAATCAATAAAGGGTATCCCATTAAGGAATACCCTTTAATATATCAGTATCTAACGATCTTTACTTATCGTGTACCAGGAGTTCCAGAGTTAGGAGCTACAGTAATCTCATAAACATTGATGAGAGTTTTCCACTTATAACCGTATTCAACCGGGATAAACAGCTTATAAGCTTTGTTAACCGGAGTACCGCTATAGTTGTAATAAGTCAAGACTTTTTCTTTGTCACCGTCACCATCGATATCTTTTTCTTCATATCTGATTTCAATGTTTGCAGGCAACTTACCATTTGTATAACCTTCTTCTGGTTCCAAGTTACCGTCAGTCAGTTTCAAGTTAGTCTTGATCTTAGTAACATCCAGAATATTGTCAGAACCAGCCTTCAACGGCCAAACAGCTTCTCTTACTTGATAGAAGTCATACAATGCTTTTGGCAGACCAGTTGTGTTTTCCACAATCTGCTTGTTGTCATTCCAAGAGTAGTAAGTGAATGCACCAGTTACATCAATTGAGCTACCTTCGTTCTTGGCGTCAACGAAGTTGTCGATTTCGCCCTTCTTAACTTGCAACGGCTCAATAATATTTGCTTCGTATTGCTTAACAATGCCTACATTCTTTGCATTATTGCAGAGATCAGCAACCAAGTTGATGGGAACCATCTTACCAACCAATGCCTTAGCAGCTTCTGTCGGTTGATTAGTGAAATCTGTAACAGCATGATCAGGAACAGCTTCTTGCAACTTGATGTTGTACGTCAGCTCGTCTGCGTTCAAAAGGTTAGCCTTGTGATTTACGATTGTTGCTGCTAATTCTCCCTTAATCCACAATTCTGTATCATTGTTTCTCAACTCAGCCTTCACTTCAGTACCATCGTTCCAAATATAAGTATAGTTGGCGATTCTTGCCTTATCGAATACGAATCTTACGCCTTCTTCTGCATAGTAAATGCCGTTAGCATTTTCAGGCATAGTGTGGTCAGGTTGCATCGGACCAAAAGCAGGATAATAGAACTTCGTATTAGCTACATTCTTATCTGTATAATAGATAGCGCCAGCAGCACCTTCAGTAGGTTTCACACCTCTGTCATCCAAGAAACCGTTCAACAAGTCAGTATAGATGTTACATGTCGGGTTAGTACCGTCAACAACATTCCATGCCGGATTAGATTCTTTGGTTCCATAAACGATCGGGTTGATGTTGAATATCTTATATTCCTTTTCACCTTTCCAGTATGTACCCATGTGGCCCCATACATTTAAAGCAGGCATATAGACAGTTCTTGTCATCACAACGGTAATATCAGCATTGATACCCTTAGGATCTTTGTAGATAACAGTCTTCGTGAACGTCTTCTCTTGCTGACCAGGCCAGAACACACCAAGATCTTCTTCGTTTAATGTCCACAAAATATTGTGAGACTCAACGCCTTCTTCCGGATCTTTCAAATCTTCAGCTGTACCAGCTCCCTCACCTACAATGAATTCAGTATAGATAGCATGGAATTCGTTCTTTGTCATACCACCTTCTTTAGCCTTGTCGTAAATCATGGTATTCATCATTTCTGTATCGACAAGGTTCTTAACTTTACAAGAGAACAATACCGGGTTGAACGGAACTGCCAGTTCTTTTCCTTCCATTGTCCATTTAACCTTCAAGTAACGTTGAGCAACCAATGCATTGCCATTTACAGAGTCGATCAATTCTACGCAAACAATAGGCTCACGACCTACGGCTGTTGCAGATCCAGAGATGTCATATACTTTAGCAGACATTTTACCATTCATCGGAGAATCGATTTCTGCAAATTTTTGTTGGTCAGTCTTGTTGTCATTGTCGTTTTCAGGAATATAAGCGGCTTCTGCCAGACGGAAACGGAATGTCAGACCATAGTCCTTGTAGTCTACCAAATCCTCATGTGCGGCATGATCATTGGCTTTGTCACTAACACAAACTTTTACCAATTTCTTTAAATCAAGAGGTTGGTCATAAGCTTGGTAATAGTCAACTAAAGCATTTGCATTTGATTCATACAGACATACTGAGTCATGATAGTGAACATAGAAATCACCGTTTCCATCATTCTGTATTTCGTCTGCGAATTCACCTGTTATGGTTTCTCCAAAATCAGTTCTGCTGTTAGCCAAATACGGCAATTTGATAAGCTCTTCAATACGAGCATATTCAGAGTTTACATAAACGCCATCAATAGTACCAGCTTCAACATCCTTAGCTTCGTCTTCTGTATAGTTTTCTGCAGAAATAGGAGCTTTCAAAGAAGCCATATAGAATTTCTCCTTATTGCCTTCCTTAGTGGTAGAGAGCTGTTGACCTAAGAAATCAGAATGTTTTTTGAATGTAACTTCCAGTACACCTTCCTTGTCAATATTGTGACCTGTAACTTCGATCGGGCTATTGTTTGTAATTGTTGTACCGTCAGCATTCTTTGTCATTATATTTTCAGACTTGATGCAGTCAAATGACGGAGTCAGGATATCTTGAGTACGAACACCTACACTCGGGCTTACATGGAAATAAGCCTTATTCTTCTCAGTAGCGATGTAACGGGCTGTACCGGCATCTTTGTGGTCTAACACAGGACGGTTAGTGTGGCCCGAAGGATCAGACGTATGTGTAGGCATTGCCTCATACTTCTGAGGAGTATACTGCAAAGTGGTAAAAGTCATAGCAGCAATACCGTTGATATGCTGAGTCGGGATCAGAGCTAGACTAGTCAGACGGTGTCCAATCAATTTAACCACCTCAGCGGTCAGGGCATCAACCTTTGCAGCCAAAGCTTGTAATTTTTCGTCTGTAACGAAGCCTCCTTCAAGCTCTTTCTTTAAATCTGCAATTTTCTTGTCCACAGTCTCCAATGAGGCCATTTTGTCAATTTGCTTCTGCAAGTCTGCCTGCGCTTTCTCCAGAGCGGCTTTTAAGGCTGCAATTTCTTCAGAAGAAGATCCACCTTGTCCTGCTTTGTCCAATGCTTCTTTAGCTTTGTCCAGTGCTTCTTGTGCTGCTGTTTTAGCATTAGAAGCTTCAGTTTTGGCTTCAGCGATAGAAGTCTCCAAAGCACTTACTTTAGAGTTCAATTCATCAAGTGAAGCTTTCTTGTCCAGTTGTCCCTGCAAGTCCTTGATGTCATCATCATAGTCCTTACAAGACGTGAACGTTCCTGCAGTACCAGCCATTAAGGCACTGAACAGGATCACACTTAGAAACTTTTTGTTCATAATTGAAAACTTTAAATTTATAAATTTAAAAAAATAAAAAGTGAATAATCTCTCATTTTGAATCCCTTTCGCATACTTGTTTTGTTGTCAAGTATTCCGTTACTTCGCAGGTAATGAAATCCTGTTAATTCCGTTAATAATCAGGGAATAAGGAGAAAATAGACCGGTTTTGTTTGGAATAGTAAAAAACAGTCCGTTGGGATATTGGAAAGATAATATATAGTCTTAATCTCCAACATCATAGAAAAGCTGCAATAGAAATTATGAAGTGAAAAAGTCTCTAATTTTCAATATAAGATTCTATCTCTCAGTTTATTGCTTACGTTGGGAAACTTTTTGTAAAGCCAATATCAATCCGCTCCTCAAAACTTTGTTTGAAGACTATAAAAAAGAAACAACAAGTTTGCTCTACTTCCTCAAAAGAAGTAATCTCTTTTATACTGGATATCCTTCGTTTTTTACAAAAGAAATTACCTTCTCATTTGCTTCATCAATCTTCTTGTCGTTGAAAGGTTTGAGATAGGTTTCAGTAACATTTATCGATGAATGTCCCATCGCTTCGGAAATAATGCCAGGGTGAATCTCACAATAATATGCCATTGTGGCCCACGTGTGTCTTGCCGAATACGAACTAAGATGTGAACTCATATTCAAATGTGTTTTTAAAGCTGACAGCTGATAGTTAAAACGCCTCAAAGCTGATTGATACTCTTTATAAGCCGCTTCTGTACCATCCTTGCTACGTAATATTGGGAATAAATAAGGTGAGTTCTCGTCCTTATTGGATACCATGTGTACCAGCTGTAAGGCTTCAGGGGATAGAAGTACCCGTAAGGTGCGACCAGTCTTTCTTCTACGATAGGACAATACATTCCCTTGCAGGTCTTTCTTGTGCAAGAAAGCTAAATCGACAAATGGGAGACCACGCATCATAAACATAAAAACAAATAGCATTTTGGCCTTTTGAAGGCTTGAGGAAGGAATCCTTTTGGACAAATCCATTTCTGTCCCGCGAACTAAAGTTCCTATATCCGAAGCTTCCAAAGCTCTTTTCTTGTCTGCTTTAGTTCCTGTATACACATGTTCAAATAATCTAGGAGTATAACGGACACATCGTAAATCTACAGCTCGATTGTAAGCCGAGCGAATGACTTTCATATAGGTAGAAACGGTGTTCCAACTGCAATCTCGTTGACGCAGGTGCATTTCAAAACGTTTCAAAACCACTGGATTCAATTTGCGCAGATGCAAATCCCGATAGTTATTGAATGCGGAAAACACATTCAATGTAGATTGGTAAATATGGGCTGTTCCCCATCTCCCATTTTCTCGAAGCTCTCCAATAATAGTTGACAGCATTTCTTGTAAGGTAATCTCTTTCATCTTCAATTTAAATTATACATTCTCTTATTAATAATATGTATAAGTACAATCCCTTTATAATGCAGAACATACGTGCAAATACACTAATAATTGGGGCGAACAACAATCCCATTAACAAAAAAGTGCGCTTAAATGCAGATTTTTCGATTAATTATAAAAAAACAGCATTATTATTTGCTCATTTATAGAAAAACAATTATGTTTGCACGGAAAATTCCTCCGTTACCTGCGAAGTAACGGAAAAAATCACATGACAGACAGCTATGTGGAAGGGATTCGAAATGAGAGATTATTCACTTTTTATTTTTTTAAATTTATAAATTTAAAGTTTTCAATTATGAACAAGAAGTTTCTAAGTGTGACCCTGTTCAGTGCCTTGATGTTGGGTACTGCAGGTACGTTCACGTCTTGTAAGGATTATGATGATGACATCAAGGACTTGCAGGAACAACTGGACAAGAAAGCTTCACTTGATGACCTGAATGCAAAAGTTACTACGTTGCAGACGGCTGTAGATGAAGCCAAAAGTGCCGCAAACGAGGCCAAGAACAAAGCTCAGGAAGCTTTGGACAAGGCTAATTCGACAGAAGGCGGAGTATCCGAGGCAGATTTGACTGCTTTGAAGAAAGAACTGGAAAAGCAAATTGAGAAGTTGGCTTCTTTGGAGGCAGTTGAGACTAAAATCAACGACTTGAAAGAAGAATTGGAAGGCGGCTTTGTTACAGACGAAAAACTAAAAGACTTGGCTGCTGAGGTTGATGCATTGAGCGCTCAAGTTATGTCTATTATCGGACATCGTTTGACTAGTCTGGCTGTAATTCCTACAAGTCATATCAATGGTATTGCAGCTATTACATTGACTACTCTACAGTATACTCCACAAGAGTACAAGGCAATGGCAAAACATGCAGACGGTCCTCAAACTGACAAAGATTCTGAAGGTACGTTTACAGCACATTCCAAAACTCCTGTACTTGACCACGTTAATAAAGCTGGTGCCAAGCCGTACACAGTGTCTACAGACAAAAATGAGGCTTACTTCCACGTTAGCCCCAATATGGGTGTACGTACAGAGGATATTTATATGCCTTCTTTCGATTGCATCAAATCTGAAAACATCCTCACCAAAGCTGGCGCAACGATTTCCGAGAATTCTCCTATCCAGCCTACTGACTATAAGATAAAAGACAATGTATTGACAGTACAATTCAAGAAGACTGTTGCCGAATCCATCAATGAAGCAGGCGGTCATGCAAGTGGAAAAGAAACTTTCTACATGGCTTCTCTAAAGGCTCCTATTGCTAAAGAAAACCTGACTGCTGATGAAGCTAAAGCTCTTAAGGAAAATGGTACTCAGGTTTATGTGAACTCTGAATATGTTCGTCTGCACGAAACAAAGGTGGCTCCCTACATTGCTAATGCACGTACGATGTACAACGGAAATATGGGTGGTGATTTTGCTGACGAAGTTCAGACTGATGGTGAAGGTAGATTCTATGTGCACTATCACGACTCTATTTGTGCATATGAGTCACAGGCTAACGACATGATTGACGTTTATGCACAGTATAACAAGGTACTCGACTTGAAAAAATTAGTGGAGGTTTGCACAACAGAGATTGATGCTACAGATCACAAAAAACATGCTGAATTGGAGAAATACAAAGACTATGGTCTAACATTCCGTTTCTACAAAGCTACTGGAGAATATTTTACTTTGGGTGGCCCTGAGGGTAATAGTAACAAGACCGACCAGCAAAAATTCGCAGAAATCGATTCTCCTATGAATGGTCACATGACTTCAAAAGTCTATAGCCTTGACGGTGTATCTGCCACTGCAGTAGGCCGCGAACCGTTGGTACGTGTAGAGTTGGTGGATACTGTAAACAATGCTTTGGTAGCTATGCGTTACATCAAGGTGAAATGGGTGAAAGAAGAAGGTATGCGTGAGATTGGCTTCACATACGATGACACCATGTTCAAATGTGGTAATTTCGCAGACAAGATTGGCACTGTAGCCATGAACGAAGTTATCTACAACGGTGCAAAAGAGGGTGGTATGACCAAGCAGGAATTCCACGCCGTTTACACTGATGCCGGTTTCGACGCACAAGATGGAGTAGATTATGGTAAGGTTAAACTTATTAAGAATACAGAAGACGGAGTTGAATCTTATAACATTGAGTGGACTTTGACTCACGCTGACATCGTGAAGAAATATCCGGTATGGAAAAATCACGAAGATATGGTATTCACTAAGACATTCTTCTGGAAAGATCCGACAAAGGCATATCCTACTTTGAAAATTACATTGACACGTACTATCTACAAACCTACATTCGGTGGATATGGATATGACAATCGTTATTGGAAGAAAAACACCAATAACACTGTATTCAATGTGAACCCGGTAGTTTATGGTGCCGTGGAATGGAATCCTGCATGGAATGAAACCACTGGACACATATTGACTGGCGATAAGACTAACAATAATCCGACCGTAAATATCTACACTGACTTAGTGAACGGTTTCTTGAACAAAGACGGCGTGAAACCTGCTACTGGTGCATGGGAATACCTGTACTTCCAGGATAAGAACGTTGCGAATGTGAAGAATCCTTATTCTCCTACATTTGAATTGCTAGGTGTACGTTTTGAATTCGATGCTGAAAAGTTGGCTGGTAGAACTTATAAGTACTTTGATGTTGCCAGCAAGACATTCAAGGATGGTGCTGTTACATTGAGTACTGACAACACAAAATTGTACATTGCAGGTGAATTGGCTGCAACAATTGACAATTATAAGGACAACCTCTGTACAAATGCAAATAATCCTCTGAAAGGTCACAAGACTTATAACATCAAATTGCAAGAAGCTGATCCGGATGCAAAATCCAATTTCGGAGAAAACACCAAACCGACAGAAGCTGCCAAAGCTTTGGTAGGTCAGATTGTTCCTATCAAGTTGGTTGCAGACCTTTGCTATGGTGATGCAACTCCGGGACATCCGGCTGCTCATACTGAAGTTATCAAGGCTTATGATGCCAACATCATTGAACCGATGACTATCACAGTGAATAAGGAAGAAGGAGAAGTAACTGATGCTGTTGTTAACGGTAGCTCTGTAGATGTAACAGGTGCTTATACTTACACTTGCTGGAATGCAGACGAAAACGGTAATTTCTACACTGCTTCTGAGGCTCCCAATGCAACAGCTCTGCAAAAAGAACTGTTCAAATTCTACGAATGTACTCCGAGCAACTGGATGACTGATCAAGTTAAGACTAACCTGAAACTGGTAGACGGCAATTTGCAGCCTGTGGCTGGTTACAAGGAAGGTAGCCTTCCTGCCAACACAACTGTAGTTTACAACGTAGATGCAACAACTGGTAAGGAAACACTGACTTACTACAACCACAGTGGTACTCCTGTAAACTGGGATTATGAAATCTATGTTCCTATCAAGTTCGGTTATAAGTGGAAGACTTTCACTCAGGAATTCAAAATCCACGTAAATGAAAATGCCGGTACTCCCGCAGGAAGATAAGAGACAACTCTGAAAAGAGATGCCAATAAAGTAAACAGACAAGAGAGAGTGCTTCATCCGATTGAAGCACTCTTTTTTATAATATAACAACTAAAAATATGAAACAAACAGTCATTATAGGAATATTGTTGGGAATACTGCTACTAACCGGATGTGACAACAACGAAAAAGAACATGATTTTGTCGGTATATTTACTACTGCCAACGGCATAAAGTTTGAGCTTCGTCCAGATTCTACATCAATCATAACTTTCAAAGATTCTATGATTTACGAAAGTTCTTGGAAAATAAGCAAAGATCGTAACAATGAAACCTATGCCAACATAGAGTTTGCTGGTTATCAGAATTATTATTATTTGAAAAATGGTAAGCTTTATCGCAGTATACGCGAAATGAACCATGATGCCTTAGGTGAAGAGGTGAAGTATCTAGAATGATTTCCGCGCCTCTCATCACTCTCTAGATTTTTTTTCTCCCTACTTTGCTTCCACACTTCCACCCACCTCCCACATCCCCCTATCCATCGGCATTTACCCTGCGGTGGAAGCAACCTGAAAAGGTGGAAG
>ERZ779937.795-NODE-795-length-11102-cov-1.765276_pt1 | contig 11102 bp, 11 predicted proteins | sample MGYA00511185_ERZ779937 | MGnify/ENA primary metagenome ERZ779937 (study PRJEB29588, sample SAMEA2147216) | human gut metagenome | biome: human gut; feature: human-associated habitat; material: faeces | place: Denmark | collected 2008/2010 ... | reverse complement strand
ATCATAAGTCTTTCTTGACTTACGGCATGAACATGGGCTTGCTGCATATTTGCCATCATACTTATCAAGCCAGTATGATATCTTCTCTAAAGATATTGCCTCGTTATTCATATCAATAGCTTTCTCTACCGGAATAACGTGCATACCAATTCCTGCACCCCCTGGTGGCACCATAGGAGTAATCTTTTCCAATGGAAGACGGCTCATTCTCTCAAAGAAACGTCCCATCTCTGGATGTTCTTCAAGAACTGTGGAATTCATATTAGTAAATTCAGCACTTCCTGGTACGAACATTGGAAGAACATACTGCTTCTCGTGCTGTTGATTTTCCCAGTTATATTCCAAAAGACCATTAAAAGACATCTGCTCAAGCTGCTTTTCAAGTTCTTTCTCGTCCATTCCTGTAATCTGCACCATCTGCTTAAGTGTCTTAGGTTTACGGACACCCATTTTTAATGCTATATTGGCCTGTTCATCTGTACATATTGGTGCAAGTCCCCAGTATTCCGGACTATCTGCTGTTAATTTCTCAAAGCCAAGCTTAATTGGCACTCTGTCTGTTATCATCTTGCCAAGCTTAAGTATTGGCTCTCTTACCGGAAGTTCCGGATGAGGATTTTTAAATTCTTCTTTACCCATAAATTGTCCTTTCCACCTTATAAAGGCTTTTATCTTCGTTGCTCACGTTAAATAATTATGCTTACCGTGGTTACGCTTCTTTCCATTCCATAACCTGGTTCTTTAACCAGTCTGTCCATTCTAATATTCCTTCACCCGTCTTGGCACTAACAGGTATCACCTTAGCATCAGGATTTCTTCTTCTGATATATTCCCTGCACTGTTCAATATCAAAATCAAAATATTCCATAACATCAATCTTATTGATAAGCACAACATCACACACTGAAAACATAAGGGGATATTTAAGTGGTTTATCATCACCCTCTGGCACTGAAAGAATCATAACATTCTTTACTGCACCTGTATCAAACTCCGCCGGACAGACAAGATTTCCGACATTCTCAAGAACTACCAGATCAATATCACTATCGTCAAGCTCATCAATTCCCTGTCTTGTCATATCAGCATCAAGATGACACATTCCACCAGTATGAAGCTGTATTGCTTTAGCACCTGTCTCAGCAATTGTTATTGCATCAACATCTGAATCAATATCAGCCTCCATAACGCCTATTCTTAAGTCATCTTTCAACTGTTCAATCGTTCTTGTAAGAGTTGTTGTCTTTCCTGCCCCCGGTGATGACATAAGATTTAAAAGAAATACACCTTTATCTTTTAAATCTTTTCTTAAAAGAGCGGCACGTTCATCGTTGCTTTCAAACACGCTTTTTTTCACTTCAATAACCCTAACGTCCTTCACTGCTAACCTCCCTGATTTAATATGAGCTAATAAAGCTGTTCACATATGCCAAGCCATAACAATAGCTTATTACATACTATGTGAATATTTAATTGTCAATAAAAGTCTGACTAAATTATGCCGTAATCAGTCCCTGCTTTTATGCGTATTGCACTATGATAGCAATATGTTAAAAAAATGTCAATTATCAATTCACGAAATCAAGCTTTATCATAATAATATTATTATATATGTTTTAAAATAAAAAAAACAGTGTTATTGATAAAATGCAATCATTGAATGTTACCATTAATTACATTTATCTAAAACACTGGATAAAATATATTATTTAATCAAACAGGATTTCTCTGATTAAAATCAAAGCACTGACAGATAATTGTCCATCTGCTCTGACATTGCAGTGTAGTCCTCATTCATAGCCGCTGCTATCTCTCCGTAAAGAAGCTTTCTTGCTGTTGCAAGCATACGGTTATCTGCCGACTTCATTCTCCTTAACTCCTTTGCTCTGTCATTCTTTATGTTAAACAAAGCTCTTACAAGGTGCATAAGCTGTATAACGTCCTGTGATTTAACCATCTCGTCATACCTGGATGGGTGAATCTTTTCATTGAGTGCCTCATCCTTCTTACAATTCTTAGCACGGTCAATAAGCTTGATACAGGTATCCTTGCCAATTATGCTCCTAATCATAACTTTGTTATTCTCAACTGGCGAATATATAATACCTTTAGTGTCATATACAGGCTGAAGAAAATAATAATCTTTGTCAATTCCCTTTATAGGTGGTCTGCCTATCTGTTCAATCTCACATACACCTACAACTCCATAAACAACTTTTTCATTAACTTCAAACATATAACTCCTCATTTCTGTGTACTTTACTTTACCAACTTGGGTATTATTATACATCAATTCGACAATTTTTTCAAAATGTTTTCTTTTAAAATTCTTTATAAAGAACAAAAAAGAACTGTGGCATCATACATACACCACAGTCCTTTAACATTATGTATCAATTGGAATTAATAGAGATTAACACGTCCTGCAACATTGCCGTTAGCAACATAGTAACATGCATTATCTTCTGGCTTTAAGTACATTTTCAGTTCCTTAATCTCTACATTCTGTTCCTTAGCATCTTCAACTATTCTTGCAACAAGAGTTTCCTCATCAACCTGTTTATTAGCATACTGGAAGAATAACTCCTTATCAAAAGTATTCTTAGCTGCCTTAGTTGTCTTTCTAGTGGCTGGCTTAAAGTCAATCTTACCTTGCTTAACTTCCTTAACAGCCTTAGCTGCTGTCTTAGTTGTCTTAGCTGCTGCTTTAGAAGCTGCCTTTTTAACTGCTGCCTTCTTAGCTGTGACTGCTGTCTTAACTTCTGCCTCTACACTCTTAGCTGTTGCCTTTACATCAGCTTCAACCTTCTTGGCTGCTTCCTTAGTTTCCCCGGCTGCCTTCTTTACTGTCTCAACAGTCTTAGCTGCTTTTTTCTTAGTTTCCTTAACAGTTTCTTTTGCTGCTGCCTTTGCAGGTGTCTTTCTTGTAGTGGTCTTCTTAACATCTGCACTCTTTGCTGTCTTAACTTCTGTCTTAGCCTCGTTACCAAAAATGTCCTTAGTTTCCATGATCAAATCCTCCATAAATTAATCATTACAAGTTAAAAAGTTCCTAATTGCATCGGTGGCATTACTCTCATCACTGCCAGTAGCTGTAACTTTAACCTCGATGCCTTCCTTTAATCCAAATGCCATAATCCCCATAAGACTTTTTGCATTAATGTTTTTTCCTTCGCCCTCAATCTCAATATGACTGTCAAACTTACATGCTATCTGAACTAATTCAGCTATTGGATTCTTATGTGCTTTGTTAATGTCTGCAACCTTAACCAATTCTGTCATCGTTAACATCCACCTATCCTTCATAAATTAATTACATTTGTAGAATATACCTCATATACCCTAATAAGTCAAGACCTGCTTAAATATTCTTATCGTTGTATCCCATATGATATAGTTCATTCATCTGCTCATCAAACTTATCTGTAACCTCATAATCAGACGTTATTGCAATTAACTGCTGTATCTTCTTATCGTCAGTCTGGATAGCTGAAATACCACTTATAACCTTATCATACACGCTTTTTAATTCAGTTATTGTGCCTTCTGGTTCAACACCCTCCTGACTTGTTAAAATACCAAGTGCATACGCACATTCATAATTTCCTGTCATTCTGGCATTATCATATCTGCATTTTGTCTGTATCGCTGTTCTTACAAGACTAACAACCATATTTACTCATTCATCTCCTTCTTGAAAGAGCTTATATATTCTTTGATAACATTTTCATCATAATTATTCTCTTTCATAAGAGTGATAAAATGTGAACCAACAATTGCACCATCAATAATATCCTCAAGTGGCTCTACGTCCCCGGCTGTTCTTATTCCAAATCCCATCATAACCGGAACAGGGCTGTTCTTCTTAACTTCCAAAAGATACTCTCTTATCTGCTTATGGAAATTAGCACCATTACCTGTAACACCCATCTGTGATACACAGTATACAAAGCCTCTTGCATTATTAACAATCATAGGTATACGCTGCTTAGATACCGGTGATACGAGCTGTATAAGAATTGGTGCAGCCTCATTTTCTGCAAGCACTGCATTAATCTCTTTCTGCTCCTCATATGGAAGGTCTGGTATAATAAGACCGTCCACTCCGCACTCTGCACACATTTCGACAAATTCTTCAAGTCCGTAATGGTAAACTGTATTATAGTACATCATAAACACTACAGGTGTAGTAAGTCCTTCTTTTCTTACCTCTTTCATAAGTGTAAATATCTTTGTTAAAGTTGCACCCTTCTGTATTGCTTCATAAGATGCTGCCTGAATAACCGGTCCGTCTGCTACAGGGTCAGAAAATGGTATTCCAAGCTCCATAACATCTATGCCTGCCTCCTGCTGTGCGAACATAATCTTCTTAGTTGTTTCCATATCTGGAAGCCCTGCTGTTGTATATGTGATAAATGCCTTTCTTCCTTCATTCTTTAAGACTGTCATTTTTTCTTCTATTCTATTCATTATTTGTTAGTCTCCTCTCCATTAAGATATTTCTTTACTGTGTGAACGTCCTTATCGCCACGTCCTGAAAGACACATTACTATAATCTTTCCCTTGTATTCTCCCTGTGCCATTTTGAATACGTGGGCAAGTGCGTGGGCACTCTCTATTGCTGGAATAATACCTTCCATCCGGCAGAGTTCCATTAACGCATCCATACACTCAGCATCTGTAATTGATACATATTCTGCTCTTCCTGAGTCTCTTAAATATGCATGTTCCGGACCTACACCAGGATAATCAAGGCCTGCTGATATACTGTGTGCAAGCTTGATATTACCAGCCTCATCCTGTAATAAATATGACTTCATTCCATGAAGAACGCCCGGTTCTCCAAGTGCCATAGCAGAGGCGTGATTTCCTGTATCTATTCCAAGTCCACCTGCCTCAACACCGATAAGCTTTACATCTTTATCATCTATAAAATCAGCAAACATTCCTATTGAATTAGAACCGCCGCCAACACAAGCAACTACTGCATCAGGAAGTCGCCCTTCCTTTTCTAATATCTGCCTTCTTGCCTCTGTTGATATTATTCTTTGGAACTCTTTAACCATTTTAGGATATGGATGAGGACCTACTGCTGAACCGATTATATAAAATGTATCCTCCGCTCTCTCAGCCCACGTTCTTATAGCTTCGTTAGTTGCATCCTTAAGTGTTGCACTTCCTGTCGTTACTGCCTGAACCTTTGCACCAAGCATTTCCATTCTGAATACATTAAGTGACTGCCTTTCTATATCTTCAGCACCCATATATACTGTACATTCCATTCCAAAAAGTGCTGCTCCTGTAGCTGTTGCAACGCCGTGCTGTCCAGCACCTGTCTCAGCTATAACCTTAGTCTTTCCCATTCTCTTAGCAAGAAGTATCTGACCTATAACATTGTTAATCTTATGTGCTCCTGTATGGTTTAAATCTTCTCTTTTAAGATATATCTTAGCACCATACTTCTCGCTTATTCTCTCTGCATAATATAAAGGTGTTTCTCTTCCTACATACTCTTTAAGATAGTACATATATTCTTTTATGAACTGAGGATCTTTAATAGCCTCATCAAATGCCTTCTCTAACTCATTAAGTGTATTCATCAATGATTCAGACACATACTGTCCGCCAAACTCTCCATAATATCTGTTATCCTGCATAATTGTTCCTCTTTTCCTTTAATTAAATATTACACCCAGCAAGCTTTGATAAGCTTTTCTGGCTTTATACCATAAATCTGCACCGTTAATTATTAACAGCATTTATAAATGCCTTGACTTTACTTTCATCTTTGCCTTTAATAAGCACATCTTCATATTCAACACCAGAGCTTATATCAACAACATCAGGCTGTACGCATTTAACTGCCGCCGCAACATTGCCACTATTAAGGCCTCCTGCAAGAAATAACTTCTTTTCTGTTATCTCAAGCTCTTTAATACTGTTCCAGTCAAACGTCTTACCCGAACCCGGAACACCTGCATCAAGCAGTATTCCTGCAACTTTATCAAGCTTCTGACATTTCTCAACCTGTTCTTTAACTGTATTAATTATGTCGTCAGTTTTATCTGCATTATTGTTATCTGCTATATTAACTGCCCTTATAATCGGAATTGTGTCTGCCTCATATACAGCCTTTTCAAGTGTGCCGTGAATTTGAATATAATCAAAACCTGCTTCCTGTATTTTATACAACTGTTCCACTGTTGGTGACACTGTAACAGCTACAGCTTTTATGTCTGATTTTTTCAATATATCAACTATTATCTTAGCTTCTTTTATCGTTACATCTCTTTTGCTCTTTGGATAAAATACAACAACACCGCCATAATCAGCACCATATTTTATAAGAAGTCCCGCGTCTGCTTCACTTGTAAGCCCGCATATCTTCACTTCAACAGGAGAAGCTATTTTTTTGCCTTTAAAAGCTCCTTATCGTATGTATCTTTAAATTCTCTTATAAGCTCTTTAGGATTAAGTGCTTCCATAAGCACTGTTCCGCAAAGCAACGCATCTGCCCTGCTGTCAGCAAGCGGCTTAACATCTTCACTGCCTTCCACCCCGCTCTCAGATACAAGGATCTTTCCTTCTTCTCTCATCTTAGGTGTCACCATATCTGAAAGCTTCTTAGTTGTATTAAGATTAACTTCAAATGTCTTTAAATTACGGTTATTAATTCCAATAATCTTAACATCAAGATTTATCATACGCTGCATTTCTTCCTCATCGTGAACTTCACACAGCACATCAAGTCCAAGACTGTATGCCAGATCATATAACTTTTTGAATGTCTTATCATCAAGTATTGCGGCTATCAAAAGAATTGCATCTGCACCTATAACTTTTGCTTCATATACCTGGTATTCATCAATTATAAAATCTTTTCTTATAATCGGAAGATTAGTCAGGCTTCTGATCTGCTTAAGATATTCTGTGCTTCCATTAAAATGATCTTCCTCTGTAAGACACGATATAGCATCTGCACTCTCACTATATTGTCTTATTCTTTCAGTCATGTCTATCTTATTATCCATCTTTCCGTGGCTTGGAGAAGCCTTTTTAAACTCTCCTATTATTGATAAACCCTGCTTTCTTAAGGCATCATAAAAACTTATGCTCTGTCTTTTTAAATTAAGTGCTTCCTGCTTCATATCCTCTTCACTTATAGTATTTTTATGTTCTACAAGTCTTTTCTTCTTATCTTCTACAATAACGTCAAGAATCATATTATCTCCATTTCTACACATTTATTAATCAGATATTGCCATTAACAAAATTCTCTATCATTCTTTTTCCGTGTTCAGTATATATTGATTCAGGGTGGAACTGTAAACCGACAACCGGATATTTCCTATGCTTAACTGCCATAATCTCTCCGTCATCAGTTCTTGCAATTACCTCAAGCTCATCTGGAAGTGTACCCTCTATAATCGCAAGTGAATGATATCTTGCAACATTTACAGGTGATGGAATCCCTTCAAATATACTGCTTCCATTATGAATAACCTCTGACTGCTTGCCATGCATTAACTGCCTGGCATATGAAACTGTTGCACCAAATGCAACACCTATGCTCTGATGTCCAAGGCATATGCCAAGTATAGGTTTCTTACCTGTAAAATGCTTTATCACCTCAACACTTATGCCTGCCTCTAAAGGGCTCTTAGGTCCGGGAGATATAACTATTGACTCTGGATCTAACGCTTCAATCTCCTCTATTGTTATCTTGTCATTTCTTACTACCTTTATATCATTGTTAAATATACCTATAAACTGATAAAGATTATATGTAAATGAATCGTAATTATCAATTAAAAGAATCATAACTGTTCCTCCTTAACAAGTGTCTTGGCAAGTGCCATAACTTTATTACAGCACTCCATATATTCAAGCTCTGGCTTAGAGTCTGCTACAATTCCAGCTCCTGCCTGAAGATATACATAGTCACCTTTCTTTATCATAGTTCTTATTGTAATACAGAAATTCATATTACCGCCAAAATCAAGGTAACCTGTTGCTCCTCCATAAAGACCTCGTCTTACAGTTTCCAATTCATCTATAATCTCCATAGCCCTTATCTTAGGTGCTCCGCTTAATGTACCTGCTGGAAGGAATGATGATACAAGGTCAAGAGGATGATATTCTCCATTTCTTCTTCCCTCTACCAACGATACTATATGCATTACGTGTGAGTATCTCTGCACATTCATAAACTTTGAAACTCTCACTGAACCTAACTCACTTATCTTACCACAGTCATTTCTTGCAAGATCAACAAGCATTACATGTTCTGCTCTTTCCTTCTCATCACTAAGAAGCTCATCTTCTAATGCTATATCTTCCTCCTTAGTTCTCCCACGTCTTCTTGTTCCAGCTATAGGACAGGTATATACTTTAGAATCTGTCTGCTTTACTATCATCTCTGGTGAGCTTCCTATTATTTCAAAATCCCCAAAATTATAATAATAAAGGTATGGTGATGGGTTAAGCTTTCTTAACTTCTCGTAAAGATTAAAACCTGTCTGTTTTGTCTTGACTGTCCATCTCTGTGATAATACTGTCTGGAAAATGTGTCCTTCTTTTATATAATTCTTAATCTTCTCAACCTTCTGGCTGTATTCATCTATCGTGTCCGATTTTTTCACAATCTGGCCATCAAGCTCCATATCAATCTCTTCGTTATGATATTTACCAACGCCTTCTCTTGCTGTCTTTATAAGTTCCTCAGCTTCCTTTAATGCTCTTGCTCTGCCTTCTTTGCTATCTTCATCAAGAACTACTGCTGTAAATGTTTCAGCCTCGTGGTCGATTGCTATGAACTTTGAAGCTAACATAAGCTGTATTGTTTCTATGCCTATCTCATCTTCATTATCATCTGGGAGATTCTCTGTATATCTTATATAATCATATCCAAGACTTCCAACAAGTCCTCCCATGAATTCAAGTTCTTCTGCATCTTTTATTATTTCAAATTCATCGAAATATTCCTTTAATCTTACAAGCGGATTACCTTTTCTTACTTCCCTGCTTCCGTCTGATTTAGTAATTACAAGACTGTCCTTATCTGACTGGATAATCTCCTGTGGGTCAACTCCCATAAATGTGTATCTGCCATTTTCCTTATCATTACTCTCCATAAGAAAGCCCTTCTTTTCTCTTCCAAGCCCCTTATAAAGCTCAATAGCTGATTCATTAACAATACTTACTGTCTTTTTGTATGCTTTTAATCTTCTCATACACCAATCCTCACTTCTTATTAATCTTCCTGTCAGATATCAGACTTTTTCTTATCGCTTAAAATTTATTATGTAAAGAGATTCCTATCACACAAAAAAGTCCCCGACAGGACATTCCTGTCAGGGACGATAAATCTCGTGGTGCCACCCTTATTCACAAGTACATTCAACTACATATCATAATATATTATATCACTTATGCTGTGCATATTATATACACATCAAATGCTTTACAAGCCTTTAAGTGAAGCTGAATAATTCATATTACTATTATATGTATATACAGCATATATGCCAATCATATACTGTGTTATAATTATAATATAACTATAAGCTGTTATACATATAATGTTATTAAAATATACTTATCTCATTATCGGATACTATTATATCCTCCCTCTATAACGTGAGGACACGTCACAGACTACTAGGCTGTTATGCTGTTAATCTATGCATCTCCCAAGCCCATTCCTTTATGACTCCCATACCAGCTTTCCATCACCGCCGGCTCTCTGTAATGTTCCTTCATAAAGTACTATCTTGTTCGCAGACTTTAGTGTATTAAAATGTTGAAGTTATGATAGCACTAACTAACCAATACGTCAACCCCCAAAAATCAAATTTTTTCACTACATTAATTTCTCAACTACATCAAATTTTTCCACTACATCAATTTCTCCAACTGACATTTCTGTATCATCATCTTCTTTTTCTTCCCAGCCCTGTGCATTTTTATTTTTATTATTAGCTGCCTTTTCCTTTGCCTCTTTCTCTGTATTAGGAAGTGCTTTATACTCGTCAGACTTTCTGAACTCCTTATATACATCATCATATGCTGCCATAATTTCTTTCCTGGCTGGGTCATCCTCACTTATTCTTGACATAGCCTGTGTATATATGTCTGCCGCTTTTTCCTTTGACGTAGCACTTTTAAGTTGTTTCTTTAACGACTCTCTTAATACCTGAACCTTTGCCGCCTTGGCGTAAGTCACAGGGTCATTCTTTCTTAAATACTGCATTTCATCTGCACTAAGCTTCTTACCTGACTCTAACTTACGGTACAGCTTCTGTACGAATTTCTTTTTTTCTTCTTCACTCATTCCGGTTGTCGGGTCAAATATAGAATCAACCGCTTCCTTTAACTGCAAACCTATTGATAATGTATCAAGCTTTGTGTTCTCATCCTCATTTTCATTTTCGGTGTCATCTTTTCTGTACTTTTTAAAAAGATTATTGATAAGTCTTGTAGTTTTATTAGTGCTTTTGGCTTTATTATTGTTGTACAATGCCATACGGCAGCTATTTACTGCTGAGTTAATCTGTTTATCTTGTGTATTCATACTTACCTCCCTGGACATTCAAAAAAAAGATGGCACTGATAAAAAGTGCCATCCGTAGCGTATATTTAACATCCGTGTTATTATATATTTCATTGGTCAGCCGTATAAGCTTTCGGCTTATTATTTACGAATAATATATCGTACAAAATATATAATACCTTAATATTAATACATAAAATAATTATAGCAGAATTTTTTTAAATATAGTCTTTAGCCACTCAAGATTACTTTTCAGGTAATATAATTACAAAAGGATATCTTTAAGCTCTTTAAAGCTGTCTATTACCCCAACATATAAAGAAGGTTCAACTTCACCAAAACCATACTCGGCATATATAAAGTCTATTTCAGCTTCCCTTGCCGCACTGGCATCACCTGCTGTATCACCGACATATACCGGATTGCTAAGATTATTTCTTTCTATAAGTGTTCTGTTGCTTACTGCCTTTGGTGCTCTTGTTCTGCCCCAGCACTCTGTATCACTAAAATATTTTTCAAGCTTATGTGCCTTTATAAATGCTTCAATATA
>ERZ779937.794-NODE-794-length-11128-cov-1.517204_pt1 | contig 11128 bp, 9 predicted proteins | sample MGYA00511185_ERZ779937 | MGnify/ENA primary metagenome ERZ779937 (study PRJEB29588, sample SAMEA2147216) | human gut metagenome | biome: human gut; feature: human-associated habitat; material: faeces | place: Denmark | collected 2008/2010 ... | reverse complement strand
GGTGCTCAGGTAATGGTCAATCCGATTCATTTCACTCATAGGTATGACTCCTGTTAAAACATAAATAAATTACTCTATTATTGTAACACTAAAAAGAGGCCGGTGCTTGACAATCTTTAAAGGATGGCGGATTTTACTGCTCTTTTTCCTCCTGCCTGTCACTATAGACAGAAGGCAGGAATTCATTCCCCTTTTGGATGCTTCTCGTATTCCTTACCATTAAAAAAGCGGCAGTCCTGCCGCTTTTCGGTTATTATCCTTTCAAATCCATGATGGCCTGCGCCCTGTCTTCTTTTCCAAAGACCGAAGAACCAGCTACGAGAATTTGAGCGCCCGCTTTTTTGAGAAGCGGTGCATTATCCCTGTTCACGCCGCCATCCACTTCGATGGAAAGGGAAAGTCCTTTTTCTTTAATCATAGCGGAAAGGGCGGCAATTTTATCAAGGGTATAGGGAATGAATTTCTGCCCGCCAAAACCGGGATTCACGGACATGATGAGGACAAAATCAAGAAGAGGCAGGACCTGTTCTATGGAAGCGAGGGGTGTGCCCGGATTCAGAGCAATACCGGCCTTGATTCCCCTGTCTTTAATGTTATGAATCATGCGGTCCAGGTGCGGCACTGCTTCTACATGGAAGGATACCATGTGAGCTCCTGCTGCCTCAAGGCCTTCCAGATAGGCTTCGGGATGATAAGTCATAAGGTGAACATCAAAAGGAAGTTTTGTACAGGGCCTTAAGGATTGAATGACTGGTACGCCAAAAGTAAGATTAGGTACAAAGCGGCCATCCATAACATCCAGATGGACGTAGTCAGCGCCGCCTTTTTCAATATCCTTGAGCTCATCTGCCAGACGGGAAAAATCTGAAGCCAGTATAGAGGGAGCAATTTTCATAATTTACCTCCTTGGATTCCTTATTTCATCCAGTATTTCAAGATATGACTGATATCGCCGCTGCTGAATCAGTCCTTCGTCCACCGCCTGCCTTACAGCACAGTCCGGTTCTTTGCTGTGGATGCAGTCATTGAATCGGCATTTCCCCAGGAAAGGTCGGAAATCACGGAATAAATAGGAAAGATGGTTCCCTTCAATCCGGTCAATATCAAGATAGGTATAACCCGGTGTATCCATAAGGAATCTCCGGTCTTTCCATTGAATCAGTTCCGCATGGCGGGTAGTGTTCTTCCCCCTGCCGGTATGGCGGCTCACTTCACCGGAAAGGAAATGGGATTTTCCAAGTATCCTGTTCAGAAGAGTCGATTTCCCCACTCCGGAGGGGCCGGAAAAAGCTATGATTGGTCCTTTGAGGGCACTGGTGAGTTCTTCAAGCCCCGCATCGTGAAGAAGAGAAAGGGAAAAGGCGAAATATCCGGCTTTTCTGTAGTAGGTAACAGCCTTTTCAGCCCCTGCTTCATCTAGATCAGCCTTATTAATCACAATCAGTGGTTCAACGCCGGCCTCTTCAGCCATCACCACCATCTTGTCCATAAGGAAGAGATTCAAGTCCGGAGTACGGACGGCTGATACAAGTACAAGCTGGTCTATATTAGCGGAAGGAGGACGGTAGAGCACGGTTTTCCGTGGATACACATGAGTAATGACCGTCTCCCCGCTATTTCCAGTTTCAAAGTCCACATAGTCCCCTACCAGGATATCGGTACGCCGTTTCAGCCTGCCCCGGGAGCGGCAGAGAGACAGGGCTCCTTCACTGCCGTATATGGTAAAATAGCCATTCTGATTTTTCAGAATCAGTCCCTTCATTATCAAAGCTCCCGATCCTGAACTACAGAGCCGTCAATGACTACCTGTACATGTACGTTTCCGCTGCCGGAAACATCCTTGCTCACTGTGCTTCCTGGAGCCGCTTTGCCGCTATAGGCAGTATGCTTCCCACTGTCATCGGTGACATAGATTTCTACCTGCCGTGCATTGCCGCCTTTAGGAATGGAGATATTCACAGTGCCGGTCTTAGTCTGGGATTTCTTCTTTCCAACAGTCAGATTGACCACATTGGAAGAGGTGGATTCACCGCCTGCCGGATCCTGGGAAATGATGATGGCGCTGCTGTCATCGGTAGAGGTACCGTCAGAAGCATTGATGGTACCAACGGAAAGCTTCATGGAAAGCAGTGTATTTCTGGCATCAGCCAGTGTCATGCCCACTACATTGGGTACATGGACCTTTTGTTTCATATTAATGACAATATTCACTCTGGTTCCCTTGGTGGCTTTAGCGCCGGATTCAGGGCTCTGAGAAATAATGACATCCGATGGTTTATCGGGATCATTCCCGTTTTCCACAGCTCCCAGAGTGAGTCCCATTTTATCCAGCCTTTCCTTGGCCTGTTCCAGAGTCAGCCCTTTAAGGTCAGGAATCAGCATGGCAGATCCGCCTTTGCTGACAGTGAGGTGGATAATACGCCGGGCTTTTACATTAGTTCCGGCGGCAGGGGTCTGGGAAATAACCTGTCCTGCCGGTACGTCATCACTGGCTATTTCATCCACCGATACTTTCAGATCCAGTTTCTTCAGCGTAGTTTCAGCCACTTCCACCGGCTTACCTACCACGTTGGGAACGGTGATATTTTCAGAACTCCAGAAATTGCCAAAGCTGAAAAAGGCCCAGGCAAAACAGATGATGAAAAGGACAGCCATGCCGATCCAGATGTACTTCTGCGGCAGATTTGTAATGAATCTGGTCAGTTTTGTTTCTCTCTGTACTTTGTGAGTCCGTACTTCTTTCTTGGGGATAGGCCTTGTCATGGCTGTAAAGTCATGAGAGGCGGGCTTGTATATGGTAGTAGTAAATCCCTGGGCGATTTTCAGTTCAGAAATAAAATCGGATACCGTATCGTATCTTTTATCCGGATCTTTCTGGAGTGCCGTCAGAAGACATTCCTCAAGCATGGGAGAAATGGCAGGATTGTATTTAGTGGGCCGCGGAATGTCGCCCTGCATGTGCTGGAGAGCAATGCTCACAGCCGTTTCTCCTTCAAAAGGAAGGTGGTGTGTCAGCATTTCATAAAGAACGATACCCAGGGAATAGATATCGGTCTTGGCAGTTATTTTATCTCCTGCTGCCTGTTCTGGCGAAAGGTAATGGACCGAGCCCAGGATGGACTGTTTGTCAAGAACAGTAGAAGAGTTAATAGCGCGGGCAATACCGAAGTCCGTCACCTTCACTTTGCCTGTCCTTGTGAGAAGTACGTTATGCGGTTTGATATCACAGTGGATAATGCCGTTGGCATGAGCTTCTTCCAGGGCATAGCCGATTTCAATAGCAATGCGGACAGCCGTATCAATGGGGATATTCGGGTGGTTCTGGATATACTGCTTCAGCGTTTCCCCTTCCACGTATTCCATGACGATGTAATGGACGTCACCGTCGCAGCCTACATCGTAAATACCCACAATATTTGGATGGGACAGCTTCCCTGCAGACTGGGCTTCATGGCGGAACCGCACGATAAAATCATTGTCTTCTGCAAAGCTGCTGTGCAGAATTTTGACTGCCACAATCCTGTCAAGAAGGATATCTTTGGCTTTGTACACATCAGCCATACCGCCTGAACCGATTTTTTCAATCAGTTCATAACGTTCATCAAGAATTTTACCAGTCATATTTTACTCCACTCAGTTCCAAAATTGAATCAATATAAAGGAGGCATTGTCTCTGGCCCCTGCTTCATAGACTTTTTCCATGATCAGGCGGCCCAGTTCTTTCAGGTCTTCTTTTGTCTTTCTGGGGCTGGACGCAATCAGACTTTCCAAATCCCTGTCTTCTACCATGCCCGAAACGCCGTCAGTACAGAGAAGGATGAAGGTTCCATTTTCCAATGCAAAGGAACCGGTATCCACTTTCAGCTCATCTTCAATGCCCACGGCACGGGTAATCTCATTTTTTCTAGGATGAACCCTCATTTCCGCCCGGGACAGCTTCCCTTCGTTCACCAGTTCCATAACAAAAGAATGGTCTACGGTAATCTGTTCCAGCTTTCCCTGCTGAAAGCGGTAGAGCCGGCTGTCTCCCACATGGGCCCAAACCAGCTTATCCCCCGCTTCTGCTGCAGCTACCATGGTAGTACCCATGGAGCGAAGTTCGGGATTATCCTTTTTTTCATTGAGGATAGCCCTGTTCGCAGCATAAAAGGATTCCTTCAGCAGCTGCTCTGAAAAAGCAGGGACGCTGCCAAGGAAACGGCCGGCACTCTGTACTGCCAGGCTGCTGGCAATTTGGCCACCATCATAGCCGCCCATACCGTCAGCCAGAAGGTACAGGTTATTCACAGAAAGATTGATGGCGTCCTCATTGACCTTTCTTACAAGGCCTTTTTCCGATTCTCCATAAGTTAGTATCATCTAAGTTTTTTCCTATCAAGAAGCAACCCCACGCCCGGCATGTTCATTTGCCGGAACTGATAAACCTAAACTTATCCAATTAATTTAATACTAACATCATCAGCAGGGATAGTCAATTTTCTATCCCCTTTGAGAGGCTCTTTTTGAGTAAAAAGTGGGAATTTCTCTCATGAAACAGGGGTGATTCTGCGGGCAGTCCCCAAAATGACAGGAAAAAACAGAGTAAAATGGAAAATCATAGAAACAGATGCCGCGCCCTTACTTGTCAGAGAGGAAACGGCGCTTCAGCTGTCCGCAGGCAGCCTGGATTTCATCACCCATCTGTCTTCTGACAGTTACACTTTTTCCATGCTTTTCCAGAATAGAAACGAACTTCCGGATTTCATTCATATCCGGCGGATAGAGCTTGATATGTTCCGTACCATTGATAGGGATGAGATTAAAATGGCAGTTCATCTTTCCGGTCAGACGGCAGAGCTCCTCGGCATTTTCCGGAGAGGCATTGATATCCTTAATGAGTATGTATTCAAAGGTCACTCTCCGCCCCGTGGTTTTGAAATAATAACGGGATGCCTTTACTACATCCTCGATTTTGAAATTGCGGCTCACCGGAAGAATCCGGTTTCTGATTTCATCGTTAGGGGCATGGAGGGAAATGGCCAGGGTAATGGGCAGGTGCTCCTCCGCCAATCGATAAATCTGAGGCACGATACCACAGGTGGAAAGGGTAATATTTCGAAGGCTGATATTCAGCAGTCCCGGGTCATTGGCCAGTCGGATGAAGCGGAGAACTTCCTCATAGTTGGTAAGCGGTTCGCCGGAACCCATGAGGACGATGGAATGGATAGGTGCATCCAGTTTTTCTTTGAAAGCATACACTTGGGCCAGCATTTCTGATGCCGTAAGGTTTCGTTCCAGCCCCTTTCTGGTGGATGCACAGAAGACGCATCCCATGGCACAGCCCACCTGCGTGGATATACAGATGGAATTTCCATAATTGTGATGCATGCATACCGTCTCAATCAGGGAGGCGTCGGAAAGTTTCAGGAGAATTTTCGTGGTATCTCCGTCATTGGAGGCAAGGGTGCTCATGATTTCCGGTTTATTGAGCAGGGCTTCTTCTTTGAGCATATCCCGCATGGAAGCAGGAAGCTGCTTCATTTCAGAGAAATCATAGATATAGCGGCGGTACAGGTAGTCCTGCAGCTGCTTGGCTCGAAACTTGGGAAATCCCTTTGACACCACCCATTCTTCCATTTCTGGCAGGGTGTGTCCCCAGATATTAAAAGGCATAATGGCTCCTTCTATAAAGAATTATTTTTTCAGCAGTTTGGCAATAAAGAAACCGTCGCTGTGAAGTTCATAGGGCAGGATGGTCATCATGCCATCGGCCGATTTCTTTTGATCTCCCAGCGAAAATTCAAGGGGAGTGAATTCCTGGTGTTCTTTCAAAAACTGACGGACTCTGTCTTCATTTTCTGCAGGATTCAGGGTGCAGGTGCTGTATACCAGAAGGCCGCCTTCTTTTACGTAGGAAGCAGCGCAGGAAAGAAGTTTCTCCTGGAGAGGCGGGAATTCTTTCAGGTCCTCTTCCTTCCGGTGCCAGCGGATTTCCGGTTTATGGGAAAGAACGCCCAGGCCGGAACAGGGAGCATCCAGAAGAACCTTATCGTATCTCCCAAAGAGTGCGGGGAAAGGTTTTCCTGAATCCCTGGCTCCTGCATGGATGATGGAAATTCCCAGTTTCCTTGCATTATTTTTTATGAGTGAAATCTTATGGGGATACAGGTCCCAGGCATCAATAGTTCCCTTATTCTTCATCATTTCTGCCATCTGGGTGGTCTTGCTGCCGGGGGCAGCGCACATATCAAGCACACTGTCCCCTTCCTTTGGAGAAAGAATGGCAGCCGGAATCATGGAGGAAAGGGACTGTACATAAGCAAGGCCCTCTTCTGCCAGAGGCCAGAAGGCATGGGCTCCTTCCAAAAGGATGAGGGCATTGTTATCCCAGGGGACGGCCTCTGTTTTAATGCCTTTTTCCGCCATCATTTTTTGAAGGGCATCCCGGTTTGTCTTTAATGTATTGACTCTCACAGCCAGCTTCGGCGTTTCATTGAAAGCCTCTAAAATGGATGATGCACCCCTGCTATAATGAGACTGCCACCATTTCACCAGCCATTCCGGTTCATTCCAGTAAAGGGAATCGTAGAGCAGCGGATTGTCATTTCTAGAAAATAAAGCAAGTTCCTTCTTTTTACGGATATATCCCCGGAGGATGGCATTGATAAAGCCCACATTTCCTTTATGGGTGATTTTCTTTGCTATTTTTACCGTTTCATTGACTGCGGCAGAAGCAGGAATTCTTGACAGGTAAAGGAGCTGATAAAGGCCAAGACAGAGAAGGATTTTTACAGATGGATGGATTTTTTTTAAAGAATAGGTGCTGAGGCGGGAAATGATCCAAAGAAGGTAATTATATTTCCGAAGCACTCCATACACCAGTTCCGTTAAGAGCCGGCTTTCCGGCCCATTTAAAGGATATTCCTTCAGCACATGCTGGAGGGTGAGATTGGCATAGGCTTTTTTCTCCAGAATGTCGTATAAAGCCTGATAAGCAAGCTTCCGGGCAGAAGGCAGGGGCTTAGCGGTCGAATTCATCATTCACTTTCACCTGGTATCCATGAATAAAGTCGGAAGCATCCATCTTTTTATGGTTTTCCGGCTGGATTTCTGAAATAACAAGGGCACCACTGCCGCAGGCCACATGAATCCGGTCCTCTGCAAGGGACAGGATGGTGCCTGGCCGGGCGGAGTGCTTTACATCTTCAGGCGCTGCTTTATGGATTTTTACTCTTTTTCCTCGATAGAAGCTGTAGGTACCGGGATTGGGATTCATGCCTCGAATCAGGCAGTCAAGCCTTTCCGCCGGAAGATTCCAGTCCAAATGGCCCATGTCTTTTGTGATTTTTTCAGCATAGGAAGCCTCTTCCTGAATCTGGGGAACAGAATGCTTGAGCTTTTCGGGAAGGTCATCAAGCACATGAATAAGCTCTCTGGCCCCCAGGCTTCCCAGCCGGTCAAAAAGTTCTCCTGCATCCATGTGGGGAGGAATGGCCATTTTCACTGCGGAAATAATATTTCCCGTATCCATGCCTTCATCCAGCTGCATAATGGTCACACCGGTTTCTTTTTCACCATCAATAATGACCCGCTGGATGGGGGCAGCGCCCCTGTATTTCGGAAGAAGAGACGCATGGACATTGATAGCTCCATAGGTGGGGATATCAAGGACTGCTTTGGGGAGAATCTTTCCATAGGCGATAACCACAAGAAGATCCGGAGATAAAGCTTTCAGTTTCTCCTGCTCTTCCGGATTCTTCAAACTGTCCGGCTGGTAAACCGGGATATCATGAGAGAGACCAAATGATTTCACCGGGGAATAATTAATCTTTCTACCCCGCCCGTTAATCCGGTCCGGCTGGCAGTAAATTGCCACGGGCTTATAACCGTTGAGAGTCATGGCTTCCAGTGCAGGAACGCCAAAATCGGGAGTTCCCATAAAGACGATACGATACTTATTCATTTGTTTTCGGTCCTTTATGAAGAGAAATGGCCTTTTCAATGAAAAGAATACCGTTCAGGTGATCTGTTTCGTGCTGAATGCAGCGGGCAAGAAGGCCGGAGGCTTTTTTTGTTTTCTTTTTCCCGTGAATATCCTGATAGCGGATGATGACATTGGAATAACGGGTCACTTCACCGAAGAATTCAGGAACGGAAAGGCAGCCCTCCGTATCTGTGTTCATTTCATCGCCATCGGGCTTCCATTCCGGATTGATGTAGGCTTCAAATCCCGATACTCCATCATCGGCTACGAAAATTCTTTTGGAAACGGCAATCTGCGGCGCAGCCAGGCCAACACCGTTTGCTTCATAGAGAGTCTTCTTCATATCATTCACAAGGAATTTCAAACTTTTATCAAATTTTTCAACCGGCTGTGCCTTCATTTTTAAAATGGGGTTGCCGGCAGTAATAATGGTACTCAATTCATTTCCTTCTTTCTTTTATGGTTATTATGAGTCCTTTTATAAAGGATCTACATCTATAATTATATCATTTTCCTCAAACAGGGGCGTCCCGCGCATGGCGTTTTTTAAAGAGGTAAGACTTTTGCCCTTGACAAGAATAGATATGTAGTAGAGATTTCGAACACGCTTGATAGGTTCACTGAAAGGGGCCGTGCACTTTACATTTCCCGAAAGCCGGGGAATGACGCTTTGAAGCCAGCTGTGAATCCGCCCGGCCTGGGAGTCTGCTTTTTTTTCATCTTCATTAAAGCAGGTAATCTTCATAAGTCTCGCAAAAGGTGGGTATTCCAGAAGTTTTCGATATCGAAGCTCCTGTTTGTAAAAGTTTTCATAATCCTGCCGCGCAGCGCATTGGATGACATAGTGGGAAGGGTTATAGGTCTGCAGAATCACTTCTCCCTGTTTCCTGCTCCTCCCTGCCCTTCCGGCACATTGTGTAATGAGGTTGAAAGTCTGTTCCGCCGCCAGATAGGAAGGAATATTCAGAATGCTGTCGGCAGAAAGAATGCCTACCGTCTGTACGCCGGGGATATCATGGCCTTTAGCCACCATCTGGGTGCCGAAAAGTATATCAAATTTCCCCTGTCTGAAATCATCCAGAATTTCCCTGGCACTGTTCTTCCTTCTGGTACTGTCCAGGTCAAACCTTCTGACTCTGGCCTCAGGCAGGAAATCAGCCAGTTCTTCTTCTATCCGTTCCGTACCCGCCCCCAGGTAGAGGATACGGGTGCCATGACATACAGGACATTCTCTGGGAAGGGGATGCACTGTTTCACAGTAATGGCACTCCAGCCGGTTCATTTCCTTATGGTACACCAGAGATACATCGCAGTTGGGACATTTGAACACATGGCCGCAGGAAGAGCACATAAGGGTGGTGGCAAATCCACGCCGGTTCAAAAGGAGAATGGCTTTATTCTTTTCAAGGATCGTCTTCTGGAGAAGGGAGATTAAAGGTGCAGAAATAAGACCGCTTCTGTCAATCGGCGGGGTCTCCCTCAAAACACATACATGAATCTGGGGAAGCGGCGTTTTGAACACCCTTTCCTTCATGGTGAGGAGACTGATTTTCCCCTGGCAGGCCGCATAATAGGTGGTTATGGAAGGAGTAGCGGCGCCAAGTACAATAGGACAGTGATAAATGACCGCCATGACTTTAGCCGCGTCCCGGCCGTTATACCTTGGAGTTTCCCCCTGCTTATAGGAAGTATCATATTCTTCATCCACCACAATGAGCCTTAGATTCTTGAAGGGCATGAAAATGGCGGATCGGGAGCCGATGACAATGGGACTCTCTCCGCTCATGATACGCATACGGTTGTTATACCGCTCCCCTTTGCTGAGGCCGCTGTGCATAAATACTACTTTATCTCCAAAGATGGAGGCAAAATAAGAAGTCATCTGGCTGGTGAGGGCGATTTCCGGCACAAGAATGAGGGCGGAGCCGCCTTCTTCCAGAACGTGACGGGCAGCCTGGAGATAAACCTCGGTCTTCCCGCTCCCAGTCACCCCTTTTAGAAGAAACCCTTCATAGGCCTTTCGATCTATGGAATCCCGCAGGGCTTTGACTGCCTTCTCCTGTTCTTCGGTCAGTGTCTTTTCCTTCTTTTCCCCTTCCCTGGTAATCAGAGAATAGGTTTCCTTTCTATGATAGACCGCATGGCCGTATTCATTCAAAAGAAATGCATGAATAAGAGCAGTGGAAAATCCCTTTTCCTTCAACCTGCTCACCGGCTGGGAACCGTTGGCCTGAAGAAATTCAGAAAGTTCTGCCTGCTTTCGGCTCCTTCCCTTTTCTTTATCCGTGAGCTCCCTGTCCGGCACAATCCATTTTTCCAGAGGGATTTTATGAGCGGCTGCCAGGGTTTCCTTTTTGATGAGAAAATTCTGTTTCACGTATTCCATCAGCCTGTCCCCAAAAAGGAGGGCCGCCGATTTATCATCCAGACTGTCCACGGACCGGTCTACCAGTCCTTCTATGTCCTCCACCGGTTCCTTCTCTATTTTTTCCCAGTTCACAGTATAGGTTATTTTCGTTTTGACTGCTTTCTTATCGATATAGAAGAGACGGAGGGCATCGATCAGCGTACACATGTAATAGGAGGAAATCCAAAGGGCAGTCCGTATCATTTCATCAGTAAACCAGGGAAAGGAATCTACCAGAGACAGAATATCCAGAAGTTTATAGGATAACTGAGATGTATCTTCTTCATGAACGGAAAGAATAATTCCCTCTTCCTTCCGTCTGGCAAAATTCACTACGCAGCGCCAGCCCACACCTGCCCCTTTCATGGTTTCAGGAATACGATAGGAAAAGGTTCGGTTCAGATGCTTGGAAGGTCTGTTAATCAGAACTTCTGCAATGGTTTCCTGCATAGGATGCTCCTTCCCAATAAAAAATGGACAGCCCGAAGGCTATCCATTATTTTATCATATTTTTGGCTGTTTAAGAAATCAGAGGCCTGCTTCTTTCCTGAGCACATCTGCTTTGTCAGTGTGTTCCCAGGGAAGATCAATGTCTGTCCTTCCGAAATGGCCATAAGCAGCGGTCTGCTTATAGATAGGACGGCGGAGATTCAGCATATCGATAATGCCTGCAGGACGGAGTTCGAAGTTCCGGCGGATAAGGTCCACGATTTTTTCATCATCAATTTTTCCGGTGCCGAAGGTATCAACGAAAATGG
>ERZ779937.793-NODE-793-length-11148-cov-2.964302_pt1 | contig 11148 bp, 10 predicted proteins | sample MGYA00511185_ERZ779937 | MGnify/ENA primary metagenome ERZ779937 (study PRJEB29588, sample SAMEA2147216) | human gut metagenome | biome: human gut; feature: human-associated habitat; material: faeces | place: Denmark | collected 2008/2010 ... | reverse complement strand
CCCTGCCATAATGACTATCTGTTTTCGCCCGAAAACAATATAGCCCGCGGCTGGCTTTTACCTGCCGCATAAAAAACCTGTTAATATTATAACAGACGATTCTTCAAATGTATATTCAATATCAGTAAGAATTTCGTTCTTACCAAAACTTTTCTTCAAATGATTCAAATGTAACATTTATAAATCTCCTGCATCCAATGTGTCATATCATTATATTACATATTTATTTGGTTTGTAAACCTTCAAAACCTTATTATATTGCATTTATTCAGCAACAATGATATAATCTTGAAATATTTTGCTAATAATATAAAAAAATGTAGAGGTGTACAGTATTGAAAGATTTTTTTAAAAGAAAAGGCTGGAGAATATGCTTTGCAGCATATATATTTATATACCTTCCATGGTTTTCAACTCTTGAAAAAGTAATTAACAGTGATTATCCCGGGCTTCATATCATCAATATTCCTTTTGATAATATGATACCTTTCTGTGAATACTTTATAATTCCATATGTATTATGGTTTTTATATGTGGTTGCAGCTTGCATATATATGTATTTTAAGGCAGATAATAAAGAATTCATACAGTTTGCGTTATCACTCATAATCGGTATGTCACTCTCTCTTACTATATGCATGATATATCCTAATGGTCTTACATTAAGACCTGATTATATCCCTGATAACTTCTGTGGAAAGATAATCAATGCACTATATACAATAGATACTTCAACAAATGTATTCCCAAGTATACATGTATACAACTCACTGGCAGTTAATTTTGCATTACTGCGTTGCAAAGCTTTAAAAGGACATATAATAACAAAGACATTATCTTCCATTCTTTGCATCCTTATATGCCTTGCAACCGTATTTTTAAAGCAGCATTCTGTAGTCGATGTAATCGGAGCAATAATTCTTTATATCGTTCTTTACATTTTCATATATGTTATTGACTACAGCTGTTTAAAGAAAGCTTAGTGGATTCTCTTTAAACATTTTGAAAGAAGTTCTATAAGAAGAACTACAACAAACAATACAATAAGAATTGAGCCAACGGCGTCCCATCTGTAATTGTTCATGTAGACAATCAGTGGGGCGCCGATTCCGCCTGCTCCAACAAGTCCTAATGTACTTGCCGACCGCACATTCACATCCAGTCTGTACATCACAGCATCCTTAAACTGGAACTTAAGTTCAGGCACCGCCACATGCCGTAATCTTGCTATAAATCCCGTTCCTGCACATTTGCACGCATTCCATGCCGCCATGTTCCAGTTGTCTACTGCAACTGTGAATCTCTTTGTCAGAAGTCCGATACTGCACATCATCATTGTAAGCACTCCGGCAAAGCTGCCAGGTCCCGTAACCCTTATAAATATAAGCCCATACACATACACAGGTACAGTTCTTATTGCCATAACAACAAGCCTGCCAATAAAAGCCATAGGTGCTGGAATGAATTTTCTCGAATTAATCAATGTAAGTATTACTGCAAACACTGCTCCGGCACATGTTCCCGCAACTGCGATTGCAATAGTTTCAAGCATAAGATACATAACGCCGCTCTTTCCGGTCATAAACATGTATTCCCAGTCCGGATGTGTAATTCCGTGCATAATCGCACCAACAACCTTAATACCAAGCTTTGATGTTGATACATCTTTAACTGCACTGAGACTGTATACAAAAAATACCATGATACATACACTTATAATCACATTTGCAGTTGTATTTCTCTTAATACGTCCATCAAGATATGCTTTCAGGAATATACTTATTCCCTCAATCACAAGCACTGCGACAAAAAGCATAACAAGAATCATTCCAACCCTGCTGTATTCACGCCAGCTTATCTTTTCATTAAGCAGTAGTCCTATTCCACCTGCACCTACATAGCCAAGTATTGCCGCATGTCTTATATTAGCTTCCAGTACATAAAGCGAATTGCTAAGATATCCCGGCAGCAGTTCAATAATAACTGTCCGTGAAAATGCTTTAAATTTTCCTGCTCCTATAGCTGTAACTGCTTCGTATGGCTTCAGTGTCAGGCCTTCAATATCCTCACCACCAATTCTTGCCATTACAGCCCATGTCGATACAGCTATTGCAATAGTTCCTGCTGCCGCACCAAGCCCCCATATAAATGTTGCTACAAGTGCAAGTATAAGCACAGGTATTGTTCTTACACACTGTACAATAACTCTCACCACAATCCTTACATATGATTTCTTAATAAGATTGCCTGCATATAAAAATGCAGTAAAAAGTCCAAACACAGCACCTATAAATGTACCCGCAATTGACATCTGCACAGTCTTAATAAGTGGTTCAATAATCTTACCACAATATCCTGTATCCGGTGGGAACATTCTTTTTATGAATAATACAGCCTGACTGCCTCTCTTTATAATTACATTCATATCAAAGCCTGTTACAGCAAAACAGAATATTATTATAAAAAGCATTACCAGTGCCGTAATTCTTCTGATAACCTTCATTCTATTCATGCTTTTCATACGCACCACCATATATGAATTCAATATTCTCATCTGTTACCTCTGACGACTTTTTATCAAGTACAAGTCTGCCGTCAGCAATTCCTATAATTCTGTCCGATTTCTTCAATGCGAGCTCTACCGAATGACTGTTCATAATAACCGTTATATTGTACTGCCTGTTAAGCTGTACAAGAATATCCGTAATCTGTTCTGCACTATATGGGTCTAGAGAAGCAACCGGTTCATCCGCAAGAATAATATCAGGCTTCTGCATTAGTGCCCTTGCAATTGCAACTCTCTGTTTCTGTCCTCCCGAAAGTTTTCCCGCATATGAATACATTTTTTCAGATAATCCCACTGCTTCAAGCTGCTTTCTTGCATATTCCTTCTGTTCCTTAGTGAATATACCAAAAAGTGCCTGAAAAGCATTTCTATCTGCCAATGCCCCATTAAGCACATTGTCTAAGCAGGTAATTGTATCAACAAGGCAGAAATCCTGATATATAGTGCCTATTGTTTTCTGAATATCTCTTTTCTTTCTTCCCTTAAGCTTTGTAAAATCCTGGTTATTAATAATAATACGGCCTGCAGTTGGCTTAATCATTCCATTAAGCAAGCGAAAAAGAGTGGTCTTTCCAGCACCACTCTTTCCAATTACTGATATGAATTCGCCCTGTTCTACTGAAAAACTAATGTTATCAAGGGCTTTATCTCCACCTTTATATAATTTACTCACACTGTCTATCTGTAACATGTATATTGTCCTCCCAGACAGCTTAAAGGTGAATTATTTCTTTAACATATTCTGCGCCGCACGCTCTGCATCATAATCAGAGCTTTGGGCATACTGATATCCAATATGGCTTAATACATTCAAAACTTTAAGTCCGTCTTCACTTTTTCCTATATTAATACAAGCATCTGCAAATGCTTTCTTAAAGCCTTCTGACATAATATCTGAATTCTTACTAACACATATTGTATCATCCATTATCTGATCTGTCACTGCCAAAACTGCAGTCTGTTTATAACAATCATCTGTACCACCGAATTTGCTCATCCAGTTAGCTGCATATTTTGCTCTCATATGTGCAAATCCGACAATAACATCAACCTGTCCTGCTGCAAGTCTTGACATAGATGTTGTATATGAATCAGACTGTACGACATTGGCAAGGTCACTTATCTGCTTCCCATAATTATTGTAAAGCCACAGACTTGGGTATATATAACCTGATGCTGATGAAGCACCCATTACAGCCCATGTTGCACCATTCAAATCATCCCATGTAAGCTTCTGTCCTGCATTGACCTTTGCAGCAAGCTCCTGTCCCTTAGTACTTGGTCCTGCAAGAATTATTGAACGGTAATATGTTGTAAGATTATCTGTAAATGCTTCCTCCGTTCCGTCATTCCAGTCCTTGGCATTAAGAGAATCCTTGTTAATAGCTTTTCTCTGTGCAGTAAGCAGAACATCACAGTCATCATCATATGTAACATAAGTTCCGCCAGAAATAAATCCTGCATCTGCTGTTCCGGCACTTAAAGCTTCTCCTACTGCACTGTAAGAAGTTCCTACTGTAATCTCAACGTTGCCTACATTATACCCCTGTGTAGCAAGTTCATCTTTAATCATGCCGCCAAGAGGCTCAAGTCCTGTAAGCAGCGTATCAGCATCCTGATACGGTGCAATCATTATTCTGAATGTATCAATATCCTTAGAATCTTCTTTAGTTGTATCTTTTCCACAGCCTGTCAGTCCTGCTGATAATCCCATGCAAAATGTCGCTGTAAGTAACACAGCCATTCCTTTTTTCAAATATTTTGTTAATTTCATTATTTTGTCTCTCTTCCAATTTCCTTTAACATATTCTTATCGCTTCTAATTGTAGCACATGCAACAGTAGTAAGCATATTACCTGTAATAGTAGCAGACGCACCAGACTGAAATGCCTTGATTCCGTCTCCTGTAAGAAGTGCTCTTCCTGCACCAAGTCTTATATCAGCCTCCGGGTTAATATATCTAAAGAATGCTATTGTTCTTAATATCTCAGGCTCAGTAAGTCTTCTCTCATTCTCAAGAGGTGTACCCTTAATTGGCATAAGTGCATTAAGAGGAATAGAGTCAACTCCGACTTCCGCAAGACTTATTGCCATATCAAGTCTGTCTTCCCAGTCTTCGCCCATTCCTATTATACCACCTGAACATGCCCACATACCTTCTGCTTTTACAAGCTTTAAAGTTTCAATCTTCATATCGTATGTATGTGTAGTGCATATATTAGGGAAATTTCTTCTTGAAGTCTCAATATTATGGTGATAACTTGTAACACCTGCTTCATGAAGTCTGTGAAGCTGCTCAGCATTAAGAAATCCCATAGATGCACACAGCTCAATATCACATTCTTTATTCATAGTCTCATAAGCATGAACAGCCTTTTCAAATTCCTCACCGGAAAGAGCTTTTCCAGCTGTAACAATCGAAAAACGGTCAACACCTTCTGACTCATTCAGCTTACACGCCTTTACAATATCCTCTTCTGGAAGAAAATCATATACCTCACAGTCAGTGTGATTGTGTGCAGACTGTGCACAGTACTTACAATCCTCTGGACATTTGCCGCTTCTTCCATTAATTATAGAACATAAGTCAACCTTATCTCCAACAAAATGTTTTCTTATCCTGTCTGCCCCTTCACAAAGTTCATCCAAATCGCAATTCAGAAAAAATGTCAAATCATCCTGTCTTTTAATTCTTCTTCCGTTAATAATCTCTTCTGCCAGTTCTAATGGTGTCATATATACATACCTCTTTTGAAAAATATTTATTAGATTATAGAACTGAAAAAGGCGAATGTCAACAAATTGTGCCTTGCAGTTGACATTCGCCATATGTAATTACCCGCTGGTATTCTTTATCTCTTACCTATATCTGCCATATCATGTATAACATCAGATATATTCTCTACAGTTGAGGTTATTCTGTTATTAAGATCTGTACAGCTCTTAGCAAGCTTTCCTACCTCTAATGCTACAACTGAAAAGCCTTTTCCCGCCTCACCGGCTCTTGCAGCCTCAATAGATGCATTAAGTGCAAGAATATTCTGCTTTCTCTGTATGCCATCAAGCTGCTTGGTATTCTCCTTGATATCTCTCACATACTCTTCACAGCTCTTAACACCACCTGTAAGCTTTGTAATCAATTGTCCATTGTACTTAGAATTATATTCTGAATTAATAAAATTATTAAGTACTGCTCCTAGCAGGTTAGCTGCCGCATTAATCTCTGCCTCTGTTCTTACTGTAACTTTTCCTAACGCCTCAATATACTCATCCTCATTAATACCCAGTTCTCTTGCAACACCTCTGAATTTCTCTTCATCCGGATGCTCAGGTAAAACCTGACCTCCGATTACAGAGCCAAGCACTGTACCATCGCTTAACTTAAGCGGAATACCAAAATCCACAAGTCCAGCATGACAATGATATACACCTTGTCCCTCAGCGTCACATTTCTCACATCTTCTGCATCCTTCCTTACTTCCTCTGGTAAGCTTTATACAGAAATCTGTAAAGTTGTAACATTCGGAAATATACTTTCCATCAGCTCCAACTGCAACCGTGGCTAATCCTGTTGCCACAGCCCAGTCAGACATAATTGATTCAAATTTCTCCATATCAGCAAAATCTTGAATCTTCATGCTTAAACCACCTCTTTTTCAATTGTCACATGTATTGATTGAGTAAATTTAAACAAATAAGACCTCTAAAGTCAATGAATATGAGTAATTATCAACATTTTTATGTACTGGCTCTGTATTAATGATGGAACAATCTCATTCCTGTAAAGCACATAGCCATTCCTCGCTTATTGGCTGTTTCTATAACCTGATCATCTCTTACAGAACCACCAGGCTGTGCTACATACTTAACACCAGACTTATAAGCTCTTTCTATATTATCTCCGAATGGGAAGAATGCATCTGAACCGATTGTTACATCAGTATTGCCTGCAAGCCATTCCTTCTTTTCCTCTGTTGTAAATACAGATGGTTTCTCTGTGAATACTCTCTCCCAGTCATTGAGAATATCTTCATACTCATCACCAATATAAAGGTCAATTGCATTGTCTCTGTCAGCACGGCCTACGCCTTCCTTAAATGGAAGATTAAGGACCTTTGGATTCTGGCGGAGATACCAGTTATCAGCCTTCTGACCTGCAAGTCTTGTACAATGGATTCTTGACTGCTGTCCTGCTCCGATACCGATTGCCTGTCCATTCTTTACATAGCATACAGAATTAGACTGTGTATACTTAAGTGTTATAAGTGCAATAATCATATCAATCTTAGCAGACTCTGGAATATCCTTATTCTCTGTTACAACATTTGATAAAAGTTCCTTATCAATAACAAACTCATTTCTTCCCTGTTCAAATGTTACACCAAACACCTGCTTTCTCTCGATTGGTTCAGGCTTATACTCAGGGTCAATCTTAATGATATTGTAGTTACCCTTCTTCTTAGCCTTTAATATCTCAAATGCCTCCGGCTCATAGCCAGGTGCAACAATACCATCTGAAACCTCATGCTGGATAAGCTTTGCTGTAGCAACATCACATACATCTGATAATGATATGAAATCACCGAAAGATGACATTCTGTCTGCACCTCTTGCTCTTGCATATGCACATGCGATTGGGCTTAATTCTCCGATTGCTTCGTCAACCCAGTAAATCTTCTTTTCAACATCTGTAAGAGGAAGTCCTACTGCAGCACCTGCTGGAGATACATGCTTGAAAGATGTAGCTGCTGGAAGTCCTGTAGCTTTCTTTAACTCCTTAACAAGCTGGTATCCGTTAAATGCATCAAGAAAATTAATATATCCTGGTCTGCCGTTAAGAATCTCTACAGGAAGGTCACTTCCGTCTTCCATAAATATTCTTGAAGGCTTCTGATTAGGGTTGCATCCGTATTTTAACTGAAATTCGTTCATATTCTTTCTCCTTAATTATTTTACATTCTTGTTAATAATTCTTGTTTCGTATTCACCTGTAGCAATATCAATATATCTTACAAAAAGTGAAACCTTATTATCTGCATTAAGATTATCCCAGATCATCTGTGTGAATTCTTCAATATCGCCAGATATCTTAACCCAAGTAGGTTCTCCCTCATAGCTTGGAAGTGGATTGCCATCACCCATATATGTATGGATATAATGCCCCTCTCCTGCAAATGCTGCATCATATGTATATGTGTGTCTTTCACATATGTCAGGATTACCATTATGGCTCTTTAATATAGACATTGCATATGAATATTCATTATTCTCAATATGAAGCACACTTGAAATTCTTGGTGTATAGTTAGGTGCATCATGCTCATATTTTCTTACTCTTAAAGATTCTTCAAATGTTTTTCCTTCTGAAAGGCCATCATAAACCGTATCAGTCTGATCCCCATTAGTAACTATAGTATTATTGCCAAGTACTCTTACAGGGGCATAGATAATAAGCTCTGGTGCAACTAAAAGTGTTGATGGGTCAAAAGCTTCTGTTCTGATACCCTCTCCGTCCTGTACAAATACACGGTTACGGCTGTTCTCGCTTCTTCCCATGATAAAATAAGCAGTTACCGCATACTTTCCATTCTTCGACTTTCCAATTACAATTCCTCTTCCCGGATAAGAACAACCCGATAATTCCTTTTCAAGTGTTGTAATCTGCATAATAATCCTCCATTTCTGTTTTTCATACAGTCTGTAAAAAATGTACAAAGCACATACCGCACTATGTTCAGTCGCCTTTGGCAAGCTACATCTTCGTGCAAGTGTGTATAATCGGCACAAAGTGCCTTTTGTATAATTAATACAAAAAAGCCGACCTTATCTGGGTAACCTTTTAAGGGGCTGCCCAGGCGGTCGGCTGATAATCATATATATACTGTACTCCCTGTGGGTAATCCCACACATATTCCATAACTTTAACCAATTAAAAGCTCTGTATAATATGCTTTCCGCCAGTCGTACAGCTCATAGTTTTAAGATACACTAAGTTGTGGCATTTTTCAACATTATTTTAAATATAGTTTTTATGCTATAACAATTAATATTATTATTACACTACAGATATTTTTAGTAGTTACCCAGAAGCTTGATTGACTTAGCTTCTTCCTGTATTCCTCTTAACGCATTCATAACGCGGGGATCATCAATATTACCCTCGAAATCCACAAAGAACTTATAATCCCACTGCTTATCTGCTGGTCTTGACTCTATTTTATACATATTAAGTCCATTATATATTATGTGGCTTAAAAGATTATAAAGTGTTCCTGCCTCATTGGCTGTCTCGAATACTATGCTTGTTTTGTTAGCATTTTTTAAGAAACGTCTTGCATTAGTTATTATTACAAATCTGGTTGTATTGTTAGATAAGTCAGCAATACCTGTTTCTAATACTTCAAGACCATATATCTGTGCAGCTTTCTTACTAGATATTGCAACGTGCGTGTGATCATTTTCTGATAATAGCATCTTAGCCGCCATAGCTGTATTAGCCTGATGAATTCTCTGCCAATCCTTGTGTGTATTAAGAAAATGGTCGCACTGCATAATTCCCTGTGGGTGCGAATATACAGTTGTAACCTTATTAATATCTGTTCCCTTAAGTCCTACAAGAACGTGATCTATATTAACAAATGTCTCAGCAATTATGTAGTTATCATATTCCTGTAATAAATCATATACACCTACAACACTTCCCGTTGTAGAATTCTCAATTGGAAGCACACCATAATCAGCTTCCTTATTCTTAACTGCTTCCATAACGTCTCTCCAGGTAGGAACACCATAATTATCACAGTCCTCCCCAAAGAAATTGCAGGCAGCTTCCTGTGTGTATGCACCCGGAACTCCCTGATATACAATCTTAACACCCTCTTTATTAATGCTTTCTATAGCCTCATAAGGTTCTCTTAAAGTCTGACCCATAGCTTCAAGAAGCTGATACTGTCCTTTTCTTGAATTAGCCATAATCTGTGAAAATAAGTCATCAATGGCATGGACATTAGCCTCATTTTTAACAAGCTTTGTAACAGCTTCAATCTTCGCACGTTCTCTCTGTGTATCAAGAACTTTCTTTCCTGTCTGGATTTTGTACTCTGCAACTTCCTTTGTAAGCTTCATTCTCTGTTCAAACAAATCGACAAGCTGTTTATCAATACCATCAATCTGCTCTCTTATAACATTCAAATCTAACATTTTTCAACCTCGTAATCTTTATTGCTTTAAACCATTGATATTGTATCATATTTTTTGTAATATGTAAGTAAATAATTAACAACTATTAATAATACTGATTAATTATATAAAATACTACAGAATGGAGATTACAATATGAAAAAGACCATTACAATAATTATTGTTGTCTTAGTAATTGCAGCTGCTGGTGTTGGCGGATTTTTTTATTTTAAGAAGAACCAGACAGTACATAACAACGACAATGCTATTGGCAACACAGCAGGCAATCTTATCAATGGAGGGCTATTCTGCGAATATAATGACAAAATATATTTTGCCAACCCTGACGATTACAACAAATTATATGTTATGAATTCTGACTGTACGAACATTTCCAAAATAAATGATGACAGCGTTGCCTACCTTAACGTATGTGGCAATTACATATACTATGTAAAGAATAATTTTAATAAAAGTACTATCGGAATGGTATTCAGAGGCCAGCTTTTTGGTCTTTACAGATGTGATTTAGACGGAAGCCATTCAAAAATTTTATATAATGACCGTTCCGGTGCAGCAAGTCTTAGTGGTAACACTGTATTTTACCAGCATTATGATGACACAACAGCCCTTACATTTTATAAAGTAGACATTGATGGCAAGAATAATTCTATAATATCTGACACGCCTTATTCTCCAACAAGTATATATAATGGAAAGCTTTACTTCTCAGACCCTAACGGACGTCACCATATACTTTCTATGGATACTAAGACCTGTCAGATTGTTAATTACTACGACAGCAATTCTTACCTTACATTGATTGATAATAATTACGCTTATTATATAGACCTTGACAAACAGTATTCACTTGTAAGACTTAATATGTCAAATAAGACACTCGAGCTTTTATATGCACCTGAAAATGGCAAAGTAATTAACTACAACGTATATGGTAATAAAATATTCTTCCACGTTGAGGGCGGTGACAATGCCGGTCTTTACAGAATGAATGTTGACGGGACTCAGTTAGAATATGTAGCCGTTGGCGAAATATCAGGTATTCACTGTACTTCCAAGTATACCTTCTTCTCATATTATGAAGATCAGTCAACACTTTACAGAATACCTACAACTGCACCAATAACAACTATTGAAGAGATTTCAATTAATTAATTTATCTATTAAACAAGTAAATATAGAACAATTCCTACGATGCCAGAGCATAACATAACCCAAAGAGGATTAGACTTCCATTTTCTTAAGATAAAAATATCAATAGCAAAAATTATCAAAGCTACAACATCCAAAGATGTAAGATTATTAGGAAGCGTGCTTTGTCCATAAAACGCCATAATTAACAATGAAATACCTGCTGATGCAATCATTGCTATTACAGCCGG
>ERZ779937.789-NODE-789-length-11161-cov-3.927517_pt1 | contig 11161 bp, 9 predicted proteins | sample MGYA00511185_ERZ779937 | MGnify/ENA primary metagenome ERZ779937 (study PRJEB29588, sample SAMEA2147216) | human gut metagenome | biome: human gut; feature: human-associated habitat; material: faeces | place: Denmark | collected 2008/2010 ... | reverse complement strand
TTTATTGTCGGTATGGAAGATATGTGCACCATATTTATGTACATGGATGCCCTCCATATCTTCACAGTAGATATTGCCTCCGCGATGATTGCGCTTGTCAATTACCAGGCAATGTTTATCTACTCGTTTTGCCTCGTGGGCAAAAACGGCGCCGAACAAACCGGCACCTACTATCAAATAATCATATTTTTCCATAATCACTTAGTTTCTTCCTGTTGTCTGCGCAGCCACTCTTCTTTGGTTCTTTTCCAGCGGTTATGGCTCCAGAGCCAATATTGGGGATGCGCTTTTATTGTTTGTTCCAATTCTCGGGTAAACAAATCGGTCAATTCAAAATCGGGTACTTGCCGGGGGGTGTCGCACAATGGTTTGAGCCGGCAGTGGTAGTATCCTCTTTTGACCCGTGTTACGTCAGCATAATAAATCAAGGCGTCCACTTGCTTGCCCATTTTCTCCGTACCGATGAAAACCGGTGTTTCTTGGTTTAGAAATTCAGTCCAGTGATGTATGCTGTTCCACTTGGGTGCTTGGTCCGAAATAAATCCGATAATTGCCTTTTGCTTTGTCCGTTTCAATTCAATGATGCGGCGCAAAGTCGTTTTCATGGGGATGCATTCGCCTCCGAACTGGTTGCGTAATCTTAGAAATAGTTTGTCGAAAGCCTGATTGTACAGTGGATGATAGATTTGTCCGCAGGATATGTCTTTGGAAATCCAATAAGGCAAGGATGCAATCCATTCCCAGTTGCAATAATGCCCTAAATAGATAAAACAGAAATCTTTGTTCTTTTTGTTCATGCTTTCCACTATCTCGTCCAGTCCTTCAAAAGTCATTCTTCTCATCAGTTGTTTTTTTGAAATGGAGAATAACTTGAGCGTTTCTACTATATAGTCGCAAAAGAAAGAGTAAAATTGTTTCTCGATTTGGACAATCTCTTTTAAATCTTTCTCGGGGAATGAGTTCGATAAATTATTGCGTATGATTTTACGTCTGTAGCGGATGCAATAATAGAGCGGATAAAAAAGAAGATCGGATATGAAATATAAGAATCGCAAGGGTAGAAGCGAAAGCAAATACCACAAAAAGAAAACGGAATAATATATGAGATTTATTTGTTTCATTTAACTGATGACTTTGTTTATGTGTTCTATTACCATTTCGGGAGTTATGCCTTGCAGACAGGCATAATCTTTTCTATAACAGTGCTTTTCTCCGGATAAGGAACAAGGACGGCAGGGCAGGTCTATCTGTATTGTGTTTGCCGCAGACTGATTCCATCCTGCAAAGCCTGCACAGGGATGCGTTGCCCCCCAAATGGATACAACCGGGATGTTCACTAATGATGCAAGGTGCATATTGGCGGCATCCATTACCAGCATGACGTCCATATTGCTCATGAGGGCCAATTCCATATTTATGGTTAGTTTGCCGGCTGTTGAGATGACGTTGGGGAAATGTTGGGCCCATTCTTCCAATACTTTGATTTCTTTTTTCCCGCCTCCGAATAAGAAGATTTTTGTATGGTCGCGTGCAGATAGATGTTTGAGGATCTGCTCTTGCTTTGACAACGGATAGATTTTGCCTACATGTGTTGCAAAGGGAGCGATTCCAATCCATGTTTCTTGGTTCTTCTCACCGGTTAACGGAGCCAGGCTGGAAATATTGCCTTTATTCTTTCCGAAAAGGGAGAGGAAACTTAACCGGATGGGGTAACCTATCTGACTGAGCGTATGGGCACAGCGCTGAAAAAAGGAGTCTTGCTCTGTATATATTTTATGTTTCCGCCGTATCAGTTTTTGCAGTTCCCGCCTGTTCTGCTTGATGTGGGTTGCTTTTATGCCTGCCAGACGAAAACGCCAGCAAAGAAAACGGCTGCGGAATGTGGGCTGGAAAGCGGCTACGGCATCAAATTTTTCTTCTTTTAAATCATTGTACAGCCATCCCAGACCCATTAATCCGGCATGTTCTCCTCTGAAATCTGCCCCACGGAAAATAACATTGTCCGGCACATTCTCGAATAAGGGGGAGAATGTGTCTATGCTCAGCACCATGATTTGATGCTGGGCATATTGCGTAGCCAATGAGTGAATGACCGGGATTGCCATTGCCACATTATTGATGGATGAAAAGCAGATTACAAGAATCTTGGACATAACAGCTGTTTTATTGAATGTACAAATCTATGCAAAGTTTTCTAATCAGCCAATTATTATTCGGTAAAAGTGTCTACCTTTGTTCCCAAGCAAGTTTTTGAAAGATGAAAATAATTGTAGATAATAAAATACCTTATATACATGAAGCTGTCGAACAGATAGCCGATGAAGTGGTGTATTTGCCCGGCAGTGGTTTTACCGCCGGGGATGTACGGGATGCTGACGCATTGGTGATCCGTACCCGTACCCGTTGTAACCGTGAACTGCTGGAAGGAAGCAAGGTGAAATTCATTGCTACTGCGACCATCGGTTTTGATCATATTGATGTGGACTATTGTGATGAGGCGGGAATTGTATGGAAAAATTGTCCCGGTTGTAATGCCGGCAGTGTGGAGCAGTACCTGCATTCGGTATTATTATTGTTGAAACGCCGGAAGGGGGTGAGATTGGAAGAAAGCTGTCTGGGGATTGTTGGGGTAGGACATGTGGGAAGCCGTATCCAACGTATGGCGGAGGCATTGGGGATGCGGGTCTTGCTGAATGATCCTCCACGTGCGGACCGGGGGGAAACGGAATTTGTGGATTTGTCTGTACTGGCACGGGAATGTGATATAATAACCTTTCATACTCCGCTGAACAGGAATGGGAAATATAAAACGTTCCATTTGGCGGATGCGGATTTCTTTGCCGGTTTGCAACGGAAACCTTTTATTGTGAATACTTCTCGTGGAGAAGTAATAGAGACATTGGCTTTGCTTGATGCGCTGAAGACGGGCCGGATACGTGATGCGGTTATTGATACGTGGGAAAATGAACCGGATATTCACCCGGATTTGTTGCAGAAAGTTTTTTTGGGAACCCCTCATATAGCAGGGTATTCAGCTGACGGAAAGTCGAATGCTACACGGATGGCATTGGAGGAGCTTTGTAACTTCTTCCATATACAGGCTGATTTTAAAATAGTACCGCCCGCTTTGCCGTATATGGATTATTCTTCTGATCCGGAAGAGGCTTTTCTACAGGTGTATGATCCGACTCGTGACAGTGATGCATTGAAACGGCATCCCGAAGAATTTGAACATTTGCGGGGGAATTATCCATTGAGGCGTGAAATTTCTTTTTTACCGTAGGGGTACATTTCAATGTACCCCTACGGTGGCCAGAACTTTTAGTCTGCTTTTGCTGTTTGCATCTCTTCTGCTACAATCTGTTCGCAATCTTCAATGCTGTATCCCGATGCGGGTTCGCTCCAATACCATAAGGCGGGAGCTTGTTGTAATGTATCCATAATCAATTATTTTTTAGATGGGTTATTCAATGTTATAGTTGTTTCCGAATGTTGGTTGCCGCCCAGAATACCTGTTCCTCCCTCCACATTGCTGTAAACCCGTAGAGGTTCGGCTAGTCCAATGTTACCCAATCCTCCTTCTAACGTGCTTCCGGCAATTTTTTGTAAGGACAACAGGTATAAAAAGTAGGATTCGGAAAGGGAATAGATGGAAATGATTCTTTGTTCTGTTTCGTCTAACTCTGCCGTTGTCTCTTTTATTTGTAAAGTATAGGTTTGTCCGTTAATGCTTTGGTCGGTAAAGAGGGCTCCTCCTCTTTTTTCCAATCCGTTGAATGCCATACTTTCGTCCAATATGGCATCCTGTTCCTTGAATACAGGATCTATATAATCTATTTCTGTTTCGTAGTAACCGTAATAGCCCGTTTTTATTTGTGTGATTTTGGCCAGATAATAATTGTTCTTTTCCGGAAATTCATCAAACGTGACTTCATAGTATATTTCAAAATAGTCGGAAATTGTTCCTTGATAAACTCCGTTACCTTTTTTAATTGTATGACTGGCGTTTTTTATAGGTACTTTCTTTGGTATGATATCTTCTGCCGTTACCGTACCATATTCGGGGGTGGATGCAACAATTTTTATCCGGTCTCCTTCTGCCGGGATTGTATTTGAAAGGAATAAGGTATCCGGCTGGTCTGGGTTCCGGGGATTATTCAGTGTTTTCCATTGCATGGTTTCTATGTATTGATTGTTGATATAGAGCTCCACATGGGCGTGAGGGAGATTGACATAAGGCTTCTTGTCTGGATAGAACCAGGTCCGGGTGATGGAGGCCATTACCACTGTGTCGGGGGATACTACACTGTTTATTACTATTTTGGGCGTAGTGCGATATTCGTCCAAATCTATTTTTCGATAACAGGAGGTAAGGAACACTCCTAGAAGTAATGTATATAGCAGATGTTTCATAATCATTTAAAATTTATAAGTGTAAGAAACTGATGGTATAATGGGAACTATGCCAAGGGTATAGAAGCAGTCGTTATTATACCACCATCCTTTGCGTATGCTGACGGGTGCCATGTAGGAATAGACATTGTAGATGCTGATATTCCATATTCCCATCCGGTTCTTTTTCTTTGGCCGGTAAATATTGATGCCCAAGTCGAGTCTGTGATAGGCGGGAAGTTGGAAATTATTACGTTCCGTATAATAGTCTAATCCGCCTGGATCTATATAAGGAGGAACCAGGCTGCCTCCCGGAAACGGATGTTGGGGAGAAACGGCCTGGTAGTTTTCGAAAGAAACCGTGAGCCGGTTACCGGTTGCGTAGGTCCAGCTTCCGGTCAACTCCAGTTTGGGCTTGATTTTCCAATTGGCTATTATATTGAATTTATGCCGGTTGTCGAATTTGGCAGGAAAACGCTTGCCTTTATTTATCTCAGTGAACTGTCTGTCATTCCAGCTTAGAGTATAGCCTGCCCATCCGGTTATTTTCCCTTTTTCTTTGCGGGCAATAAGTTCTACGCCGTAAGAACGTCCTTTTCCTTGAGTCAGTTTGTCTTCCCAGCTGGTGGAAGGAGGGAGAAACTGGTAGTTGTCTTTATAGTCCATCAGATGTTTCATCCATTTATAATATCCTTCTATGGAGAAAGAGTAGATTTTGTTGCCGGTGGTGTAATAAGCTCCTACAGCCAGTTGGTCGCTCTGCATCGGTTTCAGCTTGCGGCTGACCGGTATCCATGTGTCTGTGGGCAGGTTGATGTAGCTTTCATTGACTTGATGTACATATTGGCTCATCCGGGTATAAGAGGCTTTGAGGCTGAGTTGCGGATTGATCAGGAAACGACTGGAAAAACGGGGTTCCAGGGAAGTGTACGTTTTCCCGTCAATGGTGTATAGTCCGAGGTGAACCCCGGCGTTTAAACGTATTCTTTTGTTCATTTTCCAGTCTTCTTCCATATATATGCCTAATTCATGTGCAGGTAGGGCAGTGTCGTTGTTTTGTCTGGTCTGGGTGGTCATGCCATTGGAAAAATGCGATTTTTCGTCTACGGGATGAAAACGGTGGTAAATATAATGAGTGCCGAAATGCAACTGATGGGAAGCATTGGGGCGGAAATCGAAATTGGCTCGTATGCTGAGGTCGTCAATGCGGTTCCGGGTTGAACTTTCCTGTGATACGTAGTTGGCTTCTGTTCCTTGGTAGTAGTCTCCTTTCAAGGTGGAAGAGTAGTGGGTAAAGGCGGCATTCACATTACCGAAGAGTTGGTTGTTGAATACGTATGACCAGCCGGTAAATGCCATGATGTTTCCCCATCGCAGTCTGCCGGTGTTTCTGCTTTCATATCCATTGTCACCTTCTCTTTTTTCTCCTCCCTTCAAAAAATCGTTTCCCCAGTAAAGACCGGCATATCCGCGGCTGCGGTCATTGAACTGGTGGTTGAGTTTAAAGTTCATGTCGGTAAAAGCGTATCGTGCCACTATTTGGGTTTCTCCTTTATTTCTGGTAGCGTTCCAGATGGCGATGGTTGGGGCCGAAAGCGCGTCAATCCATGAACGGCGTAATGCAAAGTTGAATGAGGTCCGGTCTTTGACCAACGGACCTTCCAGATTCAGGCTGCCTGAGGTCAGTCCCAGCATGGCGCTTCCGTGATATTCTTTCATGTTGCCATCCTTTGTATGGATATCGACTACGCTGGACAGTCTTCCTCCGTAACGGGCGGGGAAGGCGGACTTAAAGAATTCTACATCCTTTACGGCTTCGGCGTTGAAGGAGGAAAACAGACCGCCCACATGGTTGATCTGGTATAACGGATTCCCTTCTATCATATAAAGATTGTCGTCTCCATTACCGCCCCGCACATACATTCCTGCCAATCCGGCTGTGCCTGCCGATACACCCGGCAAGGTCTGTAGGGTTTTTATAATATCAGCTTCTCCGAATAATACCGGGGTTTGTTGGATCAGGTCTTTGTTGAGACGGGTATGTCCCATATCGGATGCTTGGACTAATGGAGAAGAGGTATATTCTCCGGTCACTACCACTTCGGCTAATTGCTGGTGGCTGTTCAGCAGAACCGGAAGCAGCGTGTCTTGTTCCAATTGTGTGAATGAACGGTGGAAACTGTCATAACCTACATAGGAGATGTTCAGGTATACATCGTTTCCGGCTTCCAGAGTCAGACTGAAAAAGCCGTCGGCGTTGCTGGTTGTTCCTTGATGGCTTTTGGCATCATAGATGGAGGCGCCTATAAGGGACTCTGAGGAGGATTTGTCTCGTATGAAGCCGCTGATTACAATGTTTTTCTGTTTTTTCTTGAGGATGATGTATTTGCCTGATTGTATATATTCTACGGGCAGTTTTTGAAACAGAATGCGCAAACAGTGGGATAACGGCTGGGCGGTTATTGTTATATCTATCGGTAACAGATGTTTTGTTAAGGAGGACTCATACGAAAAGGTTACACCTGTCTGCCGGGTGATTTCTGCCAAAACTTTACGGATGGGGGTTTGTTTCATATCTAATGTTACGAGGGGCTCATCATGTTCTGTTCCTTTTGCCTCAATACAAATGTGCATGAGGCAAAGGAGCAGAAGAAAAGAAAATTTAGAATGGAATTGCATCATTGGGTTATGTCTAGTTTCGTATCTAGTGTTTGGTTTATGATTTCAATTATGTCTTCTATCGGAGTATTGTCAAAGGTCGTGGTCAGATAGTACTCTTTTTGTGGAATTCCGCCGATATGGACCTTATAGACTTCTTCTAATTCTTTTACTACCTTTTTCAAGGGGGCTTCATTATAAACAAACACGTGGGTCTTCCATGCAAAAGTGTTGGGGTCACTTTGTTTGTTTATTTGTATTTGTCCTTTTTGGTTAATGAAGGCATACATGCCTTTTGTCAGGATAGCCTCTTTTTGTTCTTTGTTATAAAAACGGACTTTTCCAGACTCTACGGTTGCCGAAGTCTGATTTGCATTTGCCGTTACTTGGAATTGTGTACCCAGTACTTGTATGTTTGCCAGTTCGGTCTGTACCCTGAAAGGACATTGTTCTTGATGTGTGACTGAAAAATATGCTTTTCCATTTAAAGTGACGTTCCTGTTTTTTTTGCCGTATGCCAAGCGGTCATACTGTAAGGCCGAATTCTCTGCCAGCGTAATATGGCTGTTATCCGGAAGCGTGACTTCTTTGACAGCGTGTGCGGATGAGGCAATGACAATCCAGTCTTGCCTGTCGTATATCCACCACCAACTGAATCCGGCTATCAGGAAAGTGACAGCAGCGATAGTTATCAGTCTATATAATAAGATAGAGTTATTTCTTTGTTTGCCGATACCTAGTTTTTGCCAGGCTTGTGTTGTGTCCAGCCTGTTTTCCCGATAGAACCGGGCTACAAAACGAATATCTTTCTCTTCTTTCTCCATGCGATCTTCTTTCTTTTTATTGTTAAGACAGGGAAAAGACAAAATCCCCCTATTCGCTTGCCGATTTTTTTATCCGAAGAAAAAAGTATATATTTTAATGGCTGTTTCTCGTAATGTTTTCAGTGCCTTACTGATTTGATGTTCGACAGTTTTTATAGAAATACCCAGTTCGGTGGCAATTTCCTGATAAGTAAGGCCGTCACGTTTGGAAAGCAGAAAGATCTTTTTCCGTTCGGTAGGAAGGTGGTCGATGGCTGTCCATAAACGCGCGTCACGTTCTGACCGGATGATGCGTTCTTCTTCTGTTAAATCTTCCAAGTCTGTCAGTTCGGTTGTTTCACAGTGTGTTTGTCGGTTGGTTATCAGTGTGAGTGAGCGGTTACGTACAGTTTGGTACATATAAGCTTTCAGGTTTTGAATAGATGTGCCTCCGACAAGCTTTTCCCATACATCAGAGAAGGCTTGTTGGACGATGTCTTCTGCGTCATCCAGATTTTCAGTATAGCGCAGGGCATACATATTCAGCGGACGGTAAAGACAGCGAAATTGGTATTCAAATTCCTTTGCCGATAGTTTCATATTACGTTTTTATGTAAACAGAGGCAAACTTACGGCTTTTTTTTCGGTAGTCAAGCGATACGAGGTGAAAAGTCTTTAATTTCATAGTCAGTGTAAGGGATATCGATCTTGAACAAAAAACATTTTTCCCTTTTATATTATTTTATTCTGTCACCATATCTTGTTGTAAATCAATATAATGCCGTGCGAATACTTTTCGAATTCCACTGAAACGGTTTGTAGTCCTGCTTCTGCTTGCTTTTCATCCGGCAGAAACAGGTTTTCTTCATGCGTGTGTCTTTTCTGCAGCTGTTTTCCGGCAAGAGCATAGGCGGATTTGTGTTTCTATCCGGCGGCATCCGAAATATCACCTTGGTGAAGCGCTTCTTTCACCTGGGTGAAGCAAGTAGTTCACCTTAGTGAAATGGCATTTTCACTAAGGTGGAATAATGGATGGAATGGGGTGGCTGTATGATAACAGCCTTTAGTTAATGTGATTAGCGTTCACTGTACCGGCTTCGGAATTTAGTATCTGCATACCGATTAAAAGGGATATGGGATCTTTCTCCCGAGAAGTCTCCAGAAAAGGCACATTAAAAGCATGGCTTTATGTCAAAGCTGTGGCAGGCTATCCGCCTTAACAGAGCCTTAAAGGGCATAAAGCGGTTATGGAATAGAATACCAGACGGGCTGATAGCTGGTACAAGCCCCCCCTTATGCACGGGTGGCATCGTTGGTACGCTCGTTGCAGAATGGTTTTGAATAATTTGCCAATGTGTCAATGTGCTAATATGCCAATTGGCTGCGCTCTATTCCGCATGATAATTGGCATATTAGCACATTTGTGAATTAATTCATTATTAATCAGTTATACGATAACTCTTATATCGAAGTTACGTTTTTGATAGTTAAAAAGCGAAGAAAGGACGGACGTTATATCCGGAATCGGAAAGCTTGCTGTAAGTTTTGACAGCTACTCTTTCCCAAAAAACGCCATCGAGCATCTCAAAGTGCCAAATAAGAATCCAGGCATCTGTCGCTACATTGGATTCGGTGGTGCATCTGAAAATGTTTCTGTTGCCGACAATTTCTCCCAACGTACTTCCGGCTTTGGCTAATTGTTTACTTATTTTTTCTCTTGTTTCGGTTCCATATATCAGAGTTTCTAAACTGTATGCAGACTGTCTTTCAAATGTTCTCGGAGATTTTCCCCCTATATTTATGAGCAGATCGAACCATTGACCTATACTCGGCATGAACCACGGACTGCATATATTTTCGTCATTCGGTATTTTATTTTTCGTCCGATAATCTTTTATCTTAAAAAAAGCTTTGTATGTATTCTTAAGTTGAGTATCATCATGAGCATTCAATATCACTTGCGTTTCAGAATAGCCATTCATGTTATTCTCCAGTAAATCGTTTGTTGTCATATTAGGGATATCGGGTTCATCTACCTTGTCTCCCCATTTAGCCGCTCCTATGTTTTCCAATCCCATCACATAGGCATGTGTCCATCCTTTCTTATTGCATTCCGGATCGGTCATTTTTTCCGGATCGCAAGTAATTACCATCCCTGCAGCATCTTTGTAGTCGGGGATTGTGTTGCCCTCAAAGACTCCATCTCCGGGGAAAATCTCTATTTTATTGTTTGCCGTGAAAAAAACAAAATCACCGGGAGTGAGTTCCCGTGTTTTCTCTATGGCAGATAACGGGCTTTTCACCTCTAAGGTGTAGCAGCATCCTGCAGTGAACGCTGTGGAGGGGGTGAATGAGTAGGTCAGTGTTTTGTCTGTGCTTGTGCCGGAAGTTGATACATCGGTTATTGAATAGCTCCCGGCTATGGCTGTCGCTGTCTTGGTGGGGAGGACAATGGCACGGAAACATGCCGTCGTCCATTTTGCAGGGAGTGACATTGTTCAGTTTCACGTTTTTGGCTGTGACATCGACAGTCAGGTCTGATAATGTTCCATTGTTGCGATAGGTGAAGACTGCATCCGCGGGTGGAACATATTTGAAATGCGCTTGTGGCTTCAATATCAGTAATGCGAACCGATGCTCGAATTCAAAAGTTAGGGTTTCCTCGCTGATCTTTCCTACGGCGGTCATCAGGTCACAGGCGGTATATTCATCGGAACCGGATTGATCCGCTCCGGGTTTCAGCTTTTCGTTGTTCACTAGTGAGGTCATGATTTCATCTATGGTTTTACCGGTATCTATCGTGACACCTTCCTTGTAGGGATAGTACGCGATATAGTCCATACCTTCATTCCAATAGAGCGAAGTGCCGGCAGGAGGAATCCACTCACCTGTGTCAATGCCTGTTTTCTTATAAGTCAGTTTGATGTTGTTAACGGCATCTGCTATCGCATTATTTTTAACGGCGAAAATGCCGATGGCGTCTCCTGCACTAAACTGCGTTTCGGCTCCGTCTTCCAAGGGAGTGCGTGCAAAGGGGGATCCGGATATGGAGAGATGATTGAAGTTGCTTGCCGTGGCTTTCACGATGAGGGGCGTCTGGTTAGTTCTTTTGCCATCCTCTGGGTCGTTTTCGTGCGTACATGCGCCACCTATGACAAGGAGGCCGCATAATACCGTGACGATAAAAGAGTATTTCATATGTATATATAGTTTTTCTTTCAGATTCAATTAATTGTTCCGTCCACAGATCCCTGACCGCCATTCCCCCATGTGGGATGACTTTCTGTTGTGGCAGGGGGTTACTTTTT
>ERZ779937.781-NODE-781-length-11215-cov-1.452151_pt1 | contig 11215 bp, 8 predicted proteins | sample MGYA00511185_ERZ779937 | MGnify/ENA primary metagenome ERZ779937 (study PRJEB29588, sample SAMEA2147216) | human gut metagenome | biome: human gut; feature: human-associated habitat; material: faeces | place: Denmark | collected 2008/2010 ... | reverse complement strand
GACTGGAGAACCGTCTTATCTGGTGCAAAAACAAGTGCATTATGGCAGAAACGCTTGTCCCTCGGATATTTCTTTGCAAGCAGAAACTCGTAGAAGATGCAGGTGGCCATAAGAATCGTTTTACCGAGACCCATTGTAAGGGCATATATGTAGTTCGGGTAGCCCTCTCGATACTTCTTCATCTGCTTGAAGAGCGTATCGGTCTGCTTTTCTGTTGGAGCATCAAAGAGACGAATCTGACCTCCCTTGCCAACGGAATAATATGATGCATCGGAGAAACGGTCTCGTCTGTGACGCCAGTCGTCGAACATTTCATAGACCTGCTTGTTATTCATAAACTCCTTTACAAAGACATACATTTCCAATGCCTCAAACTGTGGCTTTCGCAGAAAAGCATGGGGATTTTCTGTGCTGTCGTTGTAGGCAAGGAATTTTCTCGTGAGGTCATTGTAGCGGGAGCGAATCTTTCCTCGGTTAGTAGAGTAGTAATACCACAGCTGCTCATTGAAGGAGAAATTCGGATCAAATTCTACAGCCATTTAACGCACCTCCACTTCCAGAGACTCAGAGAGCAGGTCGGTGATTTTTACTTTGATTGTTCCGCAGTCCTCCGGAATGTCGTAGATTCCATTAACCATTTTGTTCTTGCTGGGTACATCGGTCACGGTGGGTTGCATAACTACACCATCGTAATTCCAATCAATCATGATGGAGTCAACAAGCTGACGCCAATCCTCTACATACTCTTTCTGAAGAGAGAGTTTCTGCATCAGATTCATCGGATAGAATGCACGGATGACCAGCTTGCCTCCTTCACGGACGATTTCAGCCTCGGAATCACGCTTCAGCTGAAGGTCGGCTTTATCGCGGAGGATGTCCATAATCTGGATGTCCACCTTATAGTCCGTCAGTTCCTGTTCCATTGCACCCTTCAGGTCAGGCTCGTGTCCCATGCAGACGATAGTCATTCGCTCCACGGGCTGGTTCGGATTTTCCTCCTTACGCTTCTCGTAGGTCTTGTACGGCAGATTTGCGAGGAGTTCCTTCAAATCCGCCTTGGTAGCAATCCTATTGACCGGCATAATCTTCACCATTCTGCCGTCAAGCTCGCCGTCCCATACATCGCTCTGCGGGAACGGCTGGATTTCGAGTGCGGCAATCAGGAGGTCTCGGGCTTCCACGGGATTGCGGAAGAAGTCGTAGTTATTGACGTTGTAGACCTCAAATCCCGTATACTTTATACCCTCATCCAATGCGGATGTATCCATTCCTCTTGCCTTGAAGAAGTCGATGACCTTGCCACGCTCCTCATCGGAGAGCTCCGTGCTGCCGCCTGCACTTGCAGCTGCAAGGTACGGCACAGAATCCTCGTCTACCATCGAAAGCTGTGGCTTTATCATGTCATAGGTCACTGACTTACGTTCCGGCTTCAAGTCAGCAGCGATAGAGAGCAACCTCTTCGTGGTAGTCTGAATCGCACCGAGGTTGATGTCCGCACCGATAAAGCGCCTGCCGAGTTTCATGGCGACTGCCTGTGTAGTTCCGCTGCCCATGAAGCAGTCGAAAACTATATCGCCTGGATTTGTAGATGCTTTGATTATACGTTCAAGCAAAACTTCAGGTTTTTGAGTAGGGTAATCTACCCTTTCACTCGTAGCTGAACCAACCGACGGTAAATCCCATACATCTCGGCAATAGACCATAGAATACTGTAATCCGTTTTCTGGATCAATCTTAAAGTCGCTCTTCTTAAAACCATACTTATGCATCATATAGGAGCGTTCCATTTGCGGATTAAATGTATGCTTTCCTTCATTTTTGCTATAGAAAAGCAATGTATCGTGTTTTCGAGCCCATGTAGTTTTTGAAGCACCTCCAGTCTTATATAACCAGGTGATTTCATTTACAAAATTATTGACTCCAAAAACCTCATCCATAAGAAGTCTGATGTGATGACTCTTATGCCAATCGCAGTGAATATAGATACTTCCATGTTCACTTAAAAGGTCACGCATAATGATAAGTCTTTCAAACATGAACTGAAGGTATTCATCGTTCGTCCAAATATCACCGTACTGCTTTTCTTCAAAAGAGGAAGTATCGCTTTCTGCCTTGCCGACTTCTCTTACCTCGATTTTCTTCTTATAGTCGGCCTTACTATCAAACGGAGGGTCGATGTAGATGAGGTCAATCTTCCCACGGTAGTCCTTCAGCAGGTGGCTCATGACCTGGAGGTTGTCTCCCCAGAAAATCTTGTTGATCCATCCGCTCTGTTCCTCGCCGTAAGACTCCCTCAACTGTGCCGGGTAGTACTGTGTGGAACGATAGGGACGCTTTCCCGTCCAACGAAGCTCCGGGAAACCCTTGATCGTGGGTCTCTGTTCAAACTCAAAAGTAAGCTGTTCATCCATTGTGATTATCCTCCGTTTTGTCATTTCTTGCGCCATATCCGTATTTCGCAGCTATAGTTGTTATTTCTGCAGCTCTGATAGGAATGAGCTGCTGTTCCTCATATAAATCCCTTCTAAGCAGGCTGTGAAGCAGGATGTACTTATCCGTTTCAAGCAAGTTAGGATTCTCACTCAAAAAACCGTTTACACGCTCTAGCATTGCAGGGTCGGTCAGTTGTGCCATAGTAGAGCCTATGTCAATCTCGCCTGCATCATGAAGTTTCTTGAGACTACTCAACATTCCGAGCCAATGATACAGGACTTTTCGCTTTTCAGCATCTGCCTCTTCCTGTGTCATTTTCATAGTGGCTTTTGGTTTAGTTGTTGCCGGTACGCTTGCTCTTTTCTGTGCAAGAACAGCACCAGCTTTCAGTTCTTTTGATGTCAGAGCTTCTTTTGTGCGGCGATAGAATGGAACAATATGCTTGTGCCATACATTCGGAAGCACCTCATAAAAGAAGATGTCAACGGCTCTATCAACGATGATTTCGGTGGCTTCCATCGCCTTATCCCGGACGGTGTCTTTGATGTAATCCTTAACAGGAGAGCTTTTTCTGGCGGGAGCGGAGGGCCGTGATGCAGTTCTCTGCTGAACCATAGGTGTGTTTTCTGCATAGTATTTCAGTTCCCTCAGAACCCTGTGGGGCTTGCGATTCATGAGCCGTCCGTATTCATCAATAAAAGCCTCGTCCCGTTTCCATTTTGCAAAAAGCTCATCATCGGGAATGATATATATGATGTTGTCTTTTCTGACTCTGTGTTCAGCCATTTCATCGCTCCCTTACTTGTTTTTGCAGTAGAATCGGAAGTCACACTCGTTGCAGACTTTCGTGTCATCGGCACAGCGGTGGAAATCCTTATTCATGATTTTCTTGACTGTATCATCAAATACCGCCATCGTTCCTTCCACAGCAGTCTTTGTGTACGGGTATGTGATGGTTGGCACTCCGTCATCTTCACCAGTATAGTAGAGATGCATCTTACTGACCTTCTGTCCTGTGCGTTCCTCTACAAGGTGAGCATAGATATTGAGTTGCCGCCTATACCGCTCAAGCCTCTCATGCATCTTCTCCATATCGGGCTTGCGCTCGGCTTTAAAGTCTACAATCTCGACTGTATCTCCATCGCCGCGAATAAGGTCAATTTTGCCTTCGATGATGTAGTCCGGCTTTACTAAGGAAACATCAACTTCGGCCTGTTGAATATGCGACCAGTCGCCGTGCTGTCGTTCCATATAGCGCAGAACTTGTTTCAGGGCCGCCTCACGCTGGGGACTAGCAAGGTATGTGTGCTCAGACTTAGTGAGAGAAACATAATTAGAGTAAAACCACCGACTGACATTCTCCTCAGTGATGGTCTGTTCCTCGTGCCTGATTGCGGCGCGGTGTATATCCTCGATAGTCTCATGGACGAGGGTACCGAACAACATAGCGTTTGCACGGACCGGCTGAAATTCCAGTTCTTTATAGAACTTGTATTGTAATGCACAGGTCTCGTAAACCGTGATGTGCGATGTGAACGAGTAGGTGTTCTTAATGTTCACATCCTTTATCGGCTTGAAGTCAAATTCACTTATGTCAAATCCAGGACTGTCCACATATTGCAGTTCCCCGTAGATATCTTTAAAGTAGTTGCTGGGCGTTCGCTTATTCTCACAGCAAGTCAGTATCAACAAATCCTGCGCACGCGAAAAAGCTGTGTAGTATAGTCTCCAGAAGTCAAAGTACTTTGTGACATCATACGGCTCAAAGGCTGGTCGCTTGAAGTAACGAGCCTCTATCTTCATCATCAGGTCGTTTGTGTTCTTCCTCGGCACATTGGAAAGCGAATCGACGAGGACAATCGGAAACTCCATGCCCTTTGACTGGTGTATGGTGAGGAAGGAAACACATCCACTCGGGGCATACTCCGAATCATCCTCATACTCGGTAATCCCGCCGTCAAATAGCAGACGGAGGTATAAATTGAAGAGCAATTCCGTGTTCTGATCGATACGGCGTTTACCCTTGTATTCTCTTGCGTCCAAGACATCTACTCTATGAAGATATTCAAACTTACCGATAATCTGTGTCAGTTTCGCGAGGTTTCGCGCAGGGCGGATATCAACCACACCAACGTCCATTTCCGTATCGAGAATCCCTGCAAAAGGCCGGTATTCAAAAAGCTGATACATGAGACCGCAGTAAGCGTAGTCCGTTGCATTGGTCAGACCTACATGGACTTTTCCACGGTGGCGTATCCACTTTAAAAGTTCTGCATTCTCCGGCTTCGTAAGATATTCATTTGCCATCATGATGCAGCTCCGGTAATAGGTTATATGTTCCGGCTGTAGGAAGGTATAGTCTCCATCCTCCAAACCCTGAATATAACGCGGAAACATGAGCATAAGGCAGCCAAGAGCGAGCCGTATCTCGTCGCGCTGGAAGAACATATCCGAACGCGGCGAATAAACATTTATATGATTCTCTTCCAAGAAGCGGGCAAGAGCCGTTACTCTGGGATGCTTCACCGAATTGAAGAGAAAAGCTATCTGGTTATAATCCGTGAGTTTGCCAGATGCTTTCAGGTCATTAATGAACCGCAGGATTTTCTCGTGCCACTCGTCCGTATCGTCCGCACCCACAAGTTTCACGACCGCAGGACTGTGGAGAGTGGTCTTTTCGTGCGGCTCAATTTTTTTATTGTAGCGGAAGTTATCCCAACGGAACTTGAACTTCGTACCGTCTGTAGTAGCCATCCATTCATTATAGAAATCAACGATGTCGCTGTTGGAGCGGTAGTTTATGACAAGAGGAATGATGCGGCACTCGCCGTCTGCAAACTTTTGCGGAAATTCCAGGATATTTCGGATGGTCGCACCTCTGAAACGATACAAGCCTTGGTCATCATCCCCAACTACGCAGATGTTCTTTCTACATCCGGCAAGAAGAAAAACAAGTTGCTCCTGAATGAAGTTCGTGTCTTGGTACTCGTCAACCATAATATGAGTGACTTTGGAACGGAGTTCATCAAGAATTTCCGAATTATCCTTTAAGAGGTGATATGCTTCGATCTGGATAGACGAGAAGTCCACCAGATTTGATTCAGTCAGAAGATCTCGGTATTCCTTTAGCATTCGTCCGAGAGCGGCAATCGAAAGGTCGGAGTCGGATATGAGCTCTTCTGGAGTCACCAATTCCTCTGAGAGGTTATTCACATAGTTGCAGATAGTCTCTGCCTGTTTCCATGCACCAGTGTTCGGGAGAGCAATCTCCACCTCCGGAATATTACGAAATCGGTAGATGTTCTGGAATACCATGTATTGCTGGTCGAATGCGTCAAGGAGGCGGTAGTTCCTGCGAAGTCTTGTAAATTCAAGGTGCTCTTTCAGGATGCGAAGGCAGAGCGAATGGAATGTGCCGATATACATCTCATTGATGTTCGCTACGATTCCTCGACTAGACAGCTCATTCGTTATTCTTGTAATAAGTTCCTTTGCGGCCTTCTCTGTGAAAGTAGCGATGAAGATACTTTCAGGCTTTACACTGCATTCTTCTATAAGATAGATTGTGCGTTGAACGAGCGTATAGGTTTTGCCAGTTCCAGGTCCTGCCGTAATGAGGACAGGGCCATCTGCAGAAGCTATTGCCTTTCGCTGTCCCTCGTTCGCATTTCCAAAATCAAACATATGAGTACCTTATCCTTTCTTGCGGCTATTCCTCGTATGCGGGACTCCCGTCCGGCACGACTTCCATGATATCAGCTATGTCACACTGAAGAGCGGTGCATATCTTAAGGAGAACCGCCGTGCTGACATTCTCTCCGTGCGTGAGTTTCGCCACGGTGGATGAACTGAGTTTCGCCGCTTCTCTTAGGTCTTGCTTCTTCATGTCCTTATCAATTAGTAATTTCCATAATTTTTTATAGCTGATAACCATGCATATGCTCCTTAAATTTGTAACCCTTTGCTTCCGATTAGGGGGCTGTCTATTTTAGATAACTCGATAATTATTTATAATTATAGCACATTTGATTTCAAAAATCAAGGATTAAGTGCGAGAAAGCAAATTTTTTATTCTGGATTGAGATGTTAAAAATCTTTAAAAGCACTTGACGGTGTTCAAATGTGTTCAAAGATTTTAGTATTACCTATTGACATTTGAACCGAAATAGTGTAAACTTAAGGTTACAGTCTACCATTATGACTGAGAAAGAGGAATAGATAGATTATGAAAGCCGAATTGATTGTAAATATAATCGCCGCACATTGCTCTGGGGACGAGAAGTCCTTCAAAACTGCAGTGGAGGATTTGGCGAAAGATGAGGATAATAAGGGAAACAGCCGTGTTTCCAGTATGCTCCTTGATGCCTATAAAGGAAAAAATATAACACTTATGAAAAAGCCGGAGGTTGTACAACCCATGGGGGGCTGCTTTGCAGTGCAGTCGGCTGGAGGTGGTTCAGTCACGCCCCGTGATAAAGACAGTCTTCTGGAGCTATACGATATCGTTCATTCGGGCACATCGCTTTCTGATGTTGTTTTACCGAAAAACCAAAGGAAACTTCTCATTCAGATTTTAGAGGAACGCACGAACAACAGTAAGCTGGCAAAACATAACCTCCCTCCCGCAAACCGTCTGCTCCTTTGTGGCCCTCCAGGATGTGGAAAGACGATGACGGCATACGCCATCGCACACGAACTAAATCTCCCTATGGCTTATGTGAGGATAGATGGTCTTGTGTCCTCATATCTTGGGCAGACAAGCGTGAATCTTAGAAAAATATTCTCAAGCGTTGGTAATCAGAACATTGTCCTTTTTTTGGACGAGTTCGATGCCATTGCTAAGAAGCGTGATGACGGTCACGAGATGGGAGAACTGAAACGTGTCGTTACAGCTCTGCTTCAGAACTTTGACAATATGCCGCCTAATGTGTTTCTGATTGCGGCTACCAATCATGAGCATCTTCTTGATCCTGCAATCTTCAGACGCTTCAACTACATAATCAATATAGGATACCCGGATGCAGACCAACGTAGCGAGTTAATTCAGCGGTGGTTCAAGGACTATACCGTGGAAACCGAGGTGGATATCAAGAAACTGACCGACCTTACTGCTAACCGCAGCGTGGCACAAATTAAGGAACTTGTTATCTCTGCCGCCAAACGCTACGTGACTACGGATAAGCCAGTTACGATGGAAGACATGATAGAACTGCTTATTCAACAGATGACGAACAATTCAAATGGAGCAGGCGTGGTGGACACCGCTGCCGAACTGAAGGCTAAGGGTGTGAGTGTACGTACTCTCGCGAAGGCAATCGGGATGCCACATAATACACTGAGCTATCAGATCAATAAGTTAACTAATGGCAAAGAGGTGGATGAATAGGTATGGCAGATGATTTCAGACCTCATCTCCTTATTACTGAGGATGATGTAGAGAGTGTTGAGAATATAAAACAGGCGAGAAGCAAAGATCTGGGATTGGATCGGATGGAACATGGAACGAAACTTTCCACAGGCTTGCAGGAAATTGTGTCTGCCTATACCCGTATGCAAGGGACGGATTCTCTTCGTGATGAGGATATCCGTCTGTTTGAAGTTGTGCTGCAGGAAGGTGAAAAATTTTCAAACAAAACACTTCGTGAATTTCTTGAGCAGCAAGGAATGACCATCGCCAAAGTAAAAGACTCTCGCCATGCTATTGTGTCCTCGTCTAAATCAAAGTTTGATTCTCTTCAGCAAAGAGTCGGTGCTTATCGGGACAACAGGCGCAGCAATAAAAAATTTCAGTACATAGACGATTTCCACTTTCCGGATGGTATGGAAAAACAAGCTCCATCAATAAAAGAGCTTATTGAGCGAGAGGCTACTTTCCCACTCGATGTGGAAATCATGGAGCAGCTGCTCCCAAAAGGAACAGATCCTCAGGTACAGGCTCGTGCTGAAGAGAGGCTTATTGCACTTATCGAACAGAACCAGGGAAAAATACAGGCGCAGCCATATAAACTGTCTGACGGAACACCAATCGTCCGTGCGGAGATTCCACTCGGAAAACTTGAGGAGATTTCAGGGGACACAATAGTCAGCCATGTTGCGCCGACAGGCTTCTATGCCACTTCACCAATGTATACAGTACAAGCTGCTACTCCTATGACACTTAACCCCAATGTCTTGATAGACAAACTTCCCATTGTAGCAGTTCTTGATACTGGTGTGAATTTTCCACCGGAACTTGAACCACTGATAGTGGAGCATTGGGTACCTACGGGAGCCACTCCTGGCGATAAAAAGCACGGCACCAATGTGGCGAGTAAAGTTGCGTTTGAAAATCTCGGAGAGCAACTTTCATCAGGCGTTCTGACACCTAGGGCAAGGATAATTGACTGCAATATCCGTGGGCTTGATCCGGTTTCAAACAAGCCAGATCGTCCTGACCTAATTTGTAACAGCACTATGATTGCAAGAATCAAAGAAGCTGTACTGCAATATAAAGACATAACTAAAATCTTTAACTTATCATCTAGCGAAGAGACCCCTATCCAGGGTGATGAAATCAGTATACTCGGATATGAGTTGGATGTCCTTTCAATTCAGTACGGTGTAAAGTTTACAATATCTGCTGGTAACCACTATCTATACCGTAGCGAGGACTCCCTTGAAGATATCCTTCAGGATGATGACAATCGAATAGCGGCACCAGCAGATTCCATGCTGAATATAGCTGTTGGAGCAATTGTCGGGGCAGAACACAAGGAAGGTTTGAGTCGACAGTATGATGTGGCCCCATATTCGAGGATTGGTCCGGGCTTCAGAGGAGTCCGTAAGCCGGATATAGTATCTCTTGCAGGCACGATGACCAAGGCTGATTTCGTACCGCCAGATGAGTTTGCTATGATGATTGCAAGCGGCGGTCAGTGGGCTTTCGAGGCAGGTACAAGTTTCACAGCTCCTACAGTTGCGGGTGACTTGGCGGAGATTTCACAGTCAGTACCGGATCAGGATATTCTCATGTCGGAGGCACTTCTTTATCACGGTGCCGAAATGCCTATCAGCGAGGTTACAAAGAAGAAAATCACAAGGGATGATAATGCTTTCTACGGAAATCTTTATGGCAGAGGCATAGCAAATCCACTTGGGAGTATGTTTTCTACGCCTCATCGCGTCACCTTTCTCCACAGAGGGACGATGAACAAGAAATTTAAGCAGCACGCCAAGTTTCTTATGCCGAGTGTTTGCGATAAAGCAATGGACATGAGCAAGAGAGATAAAAAGATGCGTGTGACGGTGACCTGCGTAACACAGCCCCCTGTTGATAAAACCAAGGGTGCAGAATATCTTGGAGCTTATGTTAATGTATCTCTTCATTCGAGAAACAGCAAAGATAAGCTTGTTACAAACAATCCTTCCGAATCAGACGGACGTAAGGACTGGGATACTTGTTTCCATTTTGAGCAGGATTTTTCGAGTTTCCACAGTGGTGATTGGGAAGTTTGGCTTGAACTTCATACAAGATATGATGTTGAGGATAACCAAGAAATTGACTACGCCCTCGCTATAACAATCGAAGATTTGACCAAATCATTACAGTTATATGATGCCATTGTAAATGAAGCGCAGGACCGATTTCCAGCAGTTCAGCTTGTACGTCTTCCTGCACGTACATAAAAAAGAGAGCGAGGTATACTCTCTTCAACGAGATTTACCTTGCTCTTCTTTAGCTTTTGCGCTGACTTTTTAGAAACGCTATATATTTATTAACTTGATCTATCTCTTCCTGATTTAAATCTTCCGTATCCTTGATACCAGCAGAAATGGTGCTGTTTTCTGTTTTGACTACAGGTTCATCAATGTACCCTGCAGCAGCCATTAATTCCTCATAGGGAACGCCGATGGCAGAGGCAATAGATCGAAGCACCTGCGGAGAAGTCTGTTTCCGCAAACCATCCTCTATGCGTTTTACTTCTGTATGGCTGATATCTGATAATTCAGCAAGCCGTCGAATTGACATCCCTTTCTCTGTTCTTTTTTTCTTAATAAAAGTTCCGAGTTCGTTCATGATACAGTCCTCCTCTCTTGAATATCTATTATTATACCATGTTTGTAACCTAAAAGCAACAGTTTTTTTGAAAAAGTCTTGCTTTTTGTAACCGAAAGGTGTATAATATAAAAAGTGGAACCTTAAGGTTCTATAATTTATCAACCGCTCCAGGCGGTTTATCTTTTGATTGTTTTGGAACCTTTAGGTTCAGAAAAGGAGTAAGGTAATGAAGCCAAATATCGAATACATCAAACAGAAAATGGAACAGCATAAGTGGACAGGCAGTCAGCTTGCCATAAAAATGGGCGTTTCTCGAATGGAAGTAAGTCGACTTTTGCGTGAGAAACGTGTCGGTGGCAAAAAATGCATCGGCGGTCTTATCAAGGCGTTCCCCGATGCCGACCTAAAAGACCTATTTTTTTTGGATTGAGTGGAACTTATAGTTTCCAAGAAAGAAGTGAAGAACGATGGAACAAGTGAAGAATCTTGATGATAAGCGTATCTGCGATAAAAGCAAAGACGGTAAGGTCATCATCATCCGAAAGAGAAACTGCATTACCCGCATTACAGCTAATGCAGACAAAACACTCAAGATTACACACGAGTACATAAAGTAAATCCTAATACGAAAATCAAATAGAAATCCGTGAGAGCGCTAGACGACAGTACGGATACCTAAATCAAAGGTATCGTTCTGCCGTCTTTTCGTTTCTATAAGCGGATTTCACGGCTCCTTGCGGATTG
>ERZ779937.768-NODE-768-length-11407-cov-1.783650_pt1 | contig 11407 bp, 8 predicted proteins | sample MGYA00511185_ERZ779937 | MGnify/ENA primary metagenome ERZ779937 (study PRJEB29588, sample SAMEA2147216) | human gut metagenome | biome: human gut; feature: human-associated habitat; material: faeces | place: Denmark | collected 2008/2010 ... | reverse complement strand
TATTTACTTATCGGAATCATTTGACTTCCTCAAAATACACAATGCTGATTATCAACTACTTGTCATTACTTGGGACAAATATGAGCCGCTTAAAACATAGGAATAAATAGAGAAAAACAGACATCAATAAGGATGAGAGTAGAGGAAGAAACGGCGAAGAAGAGATTAACGTTTGATAACGTCAAATTCTAAAAACCACACTTACAACCCGGCACTTGCTTATGGATCGTGAGCAACTATAGCCAAAGAGTTTCATTCTCCCACCTGGCAGGAAAACCCATAGCAGATACATCAATGTTTGGATATTTGGACAGCATGGTCATTATCTTAGTCTTGAATGTATTGGACGGGTTAACAATGTTCAACCAATACTGTATGATGGCAAGAATGAAATAGACATGTCGTGTCCCCTTTGCAGGTAGGGAGACAAAGGGATTTGCTGTTCGGCGTGGCATAATCGGACTAATGCCAAGTGTTCTATTCCATAAACGACTATGATGAGCGCACACATTTCTTATATATGTCATAGCATGGAGCCAAGATACCATTACTGTGTCAGCCACGCCAAAGTACTTGGCTATCTGGCGTTTGCATCTGCCACCATTTAGGTTGCTGTACAAAATAGACATCGTACCGAATGTCGTAATCTCAAGCATTATCCAACTTGGAGGGAAATGATTGGTATATTTGGACTTGAAAGCCTTAATGAATTCCTCATCGCTCCTTTCAAGTTCCTCATCCATGTTTGATATTGTCTTTGCCAATTTTGCCGGATTAGCAAACAATGTCGTATCTTGAAACCACCACCCACCATAGTTCTGTGACATAACATAAGCCAATTGGGTACGAACAGCAACCTCTATTTTCTCTATCTCCGACAGAATCATCTTGCGAAGTTCGCTATCAAACGTGTAGAGATCGTATGCCTGTTCAAAAGTACTTCCAGGCTTAAACAGATGCTGCTGTTTATCGGCCAAGAGTGGATAACAATAACCACTGAGACGATAATAGCTGATGTTCTGAAGAATCTGTTTTGCGCGCACCTCATCTTTGATCACCATGCCTCTGCTTTTCAGAATGCTTATCTGGTCATCAAACGATTTTATCTGTTTTGGATACGCAATTTTAGCCATGTCTATATACAAAAAGACCCACCCTGAGCGCGCTGTTCTTGTGGGAAGCGGGGTGAGTATGTTACTGCAAAGATACTACTTTTCTTTTAATCATCAAAATTTTCCAATTGTTTTTTCTTGCAGAATACGATTTGTACGTCGCAATCAATACTTTTCACCCTACCTAAACAAAAAATCTGCCTTTAGCAAAGCATCATATCGGTTCACCTATATCTTTTTTTATTTACAAATTGTACCATTGATTTCTACGAGCTTGCTCCACATCTGCCTTCACTTGTAAGGCCGATTCTCGCGTTAATGCAAGTTAACGCTAATTAGGCTTAGCGATTATAGAAAATCGCTGTCGCTTAAGACCTTATTTTCTAGAAGAAATCCTTTGCAAGCAAAGCTGCTTAAAAGAAAATATTTATACAAAACAAGACTGACATCATTCTTGTTTCCCCACTGATAGGTAGTACTGACTAACCAATGTCGTTCTCTCCTGGTATTGACCGCTGCTTTCAATTAACAGTTTACTAATGTGTCCCCATTATAGAGCATCATTATACCTCGAAAGTATTGACACCATTGCTATGATATAGAATGATCCAATCATCAACTCACAGTCAAGCAATTGTTTTTCAAAAATTGCACGTGCAAGCTCAATAGTATCACTCATATGTCTTCCATTTTATGAGAAGAGATCAAGCTTTTACTGCCAAAACCAATATGGCTACAATATGACTGTCCATAAGAATTAAGACACACAAGAATTATAAAGCGTTTGGGGCTATTTTGCAAAAATTAACCGATGATTTTGGAACGATTAAAGAGATATTTAGTAGTTTTGCGATTATAAAGAACCGAAACAAAAACGGCAATCTATGGGGCAAACGTATCATAAGAAAAGGACTAAAGGAGCATCTCCTGTTGAGATGTTCAACTTTATCATTCCGTTTCTTAACAACCACAGAGGGCAGAGGTTTGACTCCGAGCAGATAATTAGGGAATATTGCAAATATATTGGGGTCGTTATTCCCGATTATGAAAGTGCACGTGCTTATTCTGAATATTCAAACCCTTTAAAGAAAGCAAACACACTCCTTAAGAGGCTTGATGCTTACTTTGGATTCTGCAAAGGGGAAGGATTTTTTTCTACGAATAGTAACATATTGCAAGGCAGATCCACATACCAATATCCCCCATCTTTAGATTATGACTTAAAAGATATAGTATGCCTTGGTAACAAAGTCTCTGCTAGTGACAACATGACTATGCTATTAGAGGAATCGCTCGGCATGGTTCATCCATTGTTTCCCTTATACCTCGGTCTTTTGCCAGAACGAGATGACAATCCCGTTATAGAGTTTGAGCAGTGCGACTATCGAAACAACATCTATCTGCCTGTACTCTACGATGCTATTGTTACGAGACATATGGTGAAGTTCAATTATTGCTCTTTCGACAAGCCTGCTGCCAACGTTACTTTCAGCCCTTACTATCTTAAGGAGTACAACCGTCGGTGGTTTGTGTATGGCCACACAGAGAAAAGCACAAGTGATGCCAGTCGAGAAAGATATTCTCTCGATCGAATCAAGAATCTCCACAAGATACAGAGTCCACTTGCACCGAAGCCGCAGAAAGACTATGCTGCTCTATCCAAGGATCTTATCGGTGTCAGCGATTCGGATTATGAAAAGCCTGTAGACGTTATCATAGAAACTTTGAACCCGAAGATACATGGTCTCATTGTTTCAAAGCCGTTCCATCCAAGCCAAAAGGTTCTTGAGCCTTTCCACGAAGATACCAACAAAGGTTATCCGCATGGCACAATCATTCTTCATATTCGTCCTAACCCTGAGATGTATGGCAAACTGCTTTATTACTCAAATGGAGTAAAAGTGGTAGGGCCAGAGAAAGTTTATAAAGGCTATTTGCAAAAAATACAAGCAACCTATAAAATTACGAACAATGTCAATGAATAAAAAAGTAAATATAGAGGAACGTTACGAAAAGTTTATGTCTTATTATAATTCTGCCAACCTCAATAGAGATAATCAGAATTATAAAGCAGTCATAAGTTCTCTTCGTTCTGCATTAGAGAATTTATCAATTATTATTATTTGCGACGTAGAGAAAAACAATAGTTTTATTATAAACAGCATCTTCGAGGGGAGAAGTGCCTATAAGCAAGGCCCGAATGAGACGATAACGAATCCGCAAGGTTATAACAGTCACTTTTCTATATCCCATTATATTCTTGGAAGTGGAGATGGAAATTGTATTAATACTAGAGGGCTGATTTTTACAGCTCAAAAAGCTGTTCTAAAATATATTGAAGACAGCAAATATAGACGATCCTTCACATATCAGGAAAAACAAGAATATTACAATCTTCAACAAAGAATTTATAGTCTTTTTAAGGACTTAGGAGGCTATTTTTATACAGATAGTAGCGAAATCGTTCATCCTGGTTCTTTGGATATCTTAGGAGTCAAATTGGATGAAAGGACGATAGCGGAGGATGCCTTCCAAAAGATAAGGTTGGTATCAGAATATTTGCGTGCACTAGGAATTTGGTCAGACCTTTCTCGTAAGAGTCTAGGAAACTTTATTAAATCAGAGGAAGAAGTAACTACAGGAAGTAACGATATAAATGAATCTATTATCACTAACAATGAAATAGAAAGACTTAAAGTAGCTACATGTAATTTTAGCATGGAACAAAAATATATTCTCATCTTGCCTGAATATATAGAAAATTTTGATTTAACAAGAGAGAATGATATAAATGCCCTTTATGCGTTGATGAATAGTATCAAGCCTATATTAGTAATAGATTTTAACAAAAACACAGAGGATGGAATTTATAGGAATATTCCCGTTCTTCATGATCGTATACATCTTGTGGCCTCATATGAGTCGGAAATAAGCTATATAGCGAAAAGTGAATATATCAACTGGTTATTCGCAGAAGGCAATTGCGAGAATCCATCTACGATGAATAAGGATAGGCGTATTTATAAACAAGGGATACAACATATAGTAAAAAAAATATGTGATATCACGGTTCCGACGAATATAACAGTAATAAGTTTTGTTGCGGACGTAAAGAGACTTGGCTTCATCGTTCAAACTGTTGAAAACAAGCAACAAGATGCAAATTTCTATATTCTAAGTGGGCAAAAAGACATAGAAGAGGATTGTCAGAAGTTTAGCGAATATTACGATGATATTACTTTGTCCCCATTTAATATTAGTGTTTTTGAATTAGCTGTTCATATGGTTAGTTCAATGGAAGGACAAGAGAAGAACACTTTTACAAAGTCCGGAGATTGTCAGTTGTTTTTTAGAGGAAAAACTATCACAATCCCAGAGTCTGAGGTAATAAGCTATAGGGAAGCAGGAATAGAATTTGTTAATGAGTTTTCTCCATTAAACAAAGAAAACACAAAAGATAATTTTTATGCAGGTGGTGAAGTATCATGGAATGATTTGAGCCAACACAAAGATGTTGATAGGGACAGATGGAATGATTTATTGAAACAGGTAGAAGATATCATTAATAAGTCAAATGATATTATTATAAATTTTGACATTTTCCATGAACCCGGAGCAGGTGCTACCACCCTATCGCGTCGACTAGCATATGAAATAGAGAAGAGAAACCGAAGGAATGAACTACAGCGTAGTTGTAACGTAATAATTCTTTTTAAAAACATAAAAGAAAGCGATAGAACTGTAAATCAGCTTATAAAGCTATCACAAAAAATAGAAAACAACCGCCTTATGGTACTTTACGAGAGCTGCAACATTTGCGAGACGGAGATAGAATTTTTAAAATCAAAATTAGGTAAAGAAGGTGAAAAACGGAAACTGCTTTTCGTTCAAGTCCGCCCTCTGCGTAAAGCAGATGTTACAAAAAGGCATGATGGGATCTTTATATTAAATGATGAGCTCAGCCGTAATGAATTCATAAGATTTGCCCAAAAATATAGTGAGCAGAATATGTCAGCTTCCAACAAGCGGAAAATGATGGAGCTTGTCAATTCTTCTCCAAATGTTATAGACTTTCCTTTGCTTTTACATGAAGGTGAGGTAAGTAAAAACCTACAGCAGTACATAGACAATCAAATGGACCGTCTTCCTGTGGCATTGCAAGAAACTGTTGCGTTGTTGTCTTTTGCTTATTATTACTCAGAGCATATGTCTGTCAATATTCAACTTTTCAGGAATATCTTCAAAGATGACAATCATGTAATGCTCAGAAGTTATAGACCAGAAGAATTGAGAATTCTAAATAAGTTGCTAATTAAAGATACAGTACTTTCTGAGAATCATTACCGCCCTCGTTACAGTAAATTTGCAGAGTTTATAATGCAGAATTTCTTTGGGAAAGGTATTGATAAAAATTCCACATGGAATAAGTATCCTAGTCGACTAAAGGATGCTGCTATTCATTTTATAGATGTTTGTGGTGAATATGGAGAAGATGGTGTCGATGACGATCTTTTCCTGTCTATATTTATACAAAGGCGTGATGACAATTATAGAGCAGATGATGAGAAACGATTTATAACGAAATTTTCCAAACTAATACAAGATATTAATGATGAAGATAGAGCTAATGATGTTTTAAAACATCTTTGCGACACTTTCCCTGACAATCCGTACTATAACGCTCATTATGGAAGATTTTTGTTTGAGCGGGCTAGAGAAAATAATTGTCATTACACAGATGAATTATTTAATCAGGCAAAAAAATACGTTGATATTGCCGTTGACAATAACAGTGACAATTCGGATGTTTACCATATTCGGGGAATGTATTATTGTCGCTTAATAGGCAGCCTACGTAATATTGAGAACATAAATCAGGAGTCAAGGAAGAACGAAGTACTTGTTCATCTTGAAGAATGGACAACGTTAGCGGAGGATTCCTTTTCCGCAAGTGAAACTAAGACATTCGATAATGCAGAATATGCGTATGCGGCAGAAGCGTCATTATACAAATCTGTTATTGAATTAGGCAGAAATTTCATTGGTGCAGAAGATTACAACTTCTGTGAGGATGATCCATGGCTTGAATACGTTGAGAATCTTGGAAAGGCTCTTTCTAAACTTGGAGATGTTGTCAATAATGATGAGAATATTAATCAGAAGACACGGGATATATACGGAAAGTTACTAGGATATTATTGTGGTATTTTTGGAGATATAGAAAATACCGCTAATCGGCTTTTCAATAGCGCTTTTAATGGTCGATTAGGCCTTGATCGCAGATGTGCATATGGGAAATTGTATTTTTGGGTTTCTATTTATGGGCAAATGAATAAAGATCATAGGGACAGAAGAGAAATATATCGCCAACTAGATTATATACATTATCATAGACTCGAAACGATTCTTGAAAACAATATCAAGTTAGGAGACATTGAGAGCTATGATAAACTATTTGAATTGCGTTTATATGGACGTGGTAGGAAAAATGTGTATACTTTAGAAGAAGCAAAGAGCTTCGTTTTGGAGTGGCATGACATGCTTGATGGGAAGAAAGGCCAAAGCCTTTTAACTGCATCGTATTATCTTGGAGTCATTTCCGCAGCCCAAGCTATAATTAACGAGAAAAAAAATAAATCTTCCAAGATTTATGAGGTGGACGCAATAAAATATTTCCAAGAGTCCAAGGAGCTTGCTACTGAACTAAAGAAGAAGACAATAGTGGACTATTGTGCAATGGGGAGAATGGATGATGACATTAGATGCTTAGTCAGAGTGGATTCCCCTAATAGCGACAAGTCAATTATCAGCGGTGTTTTTACGAAAATAAAGACAGACAAATCAGGTGTTGTAAGATTGGATTGTGGCCTTGAGGCAACATTAAGATTCGATGATAGAGAGATTCCTGACGAAATAGATGTGGAGAGGGCTCGCTATAAGGGAATTATCTGCTTTCGGTATGCCGGATTAGCTATGTACGGTGCAACAAAAGTAAGAGAAGAACATACTGAAGGCGAAGGGATATCTTCTAATACACAGACACCATTTACAGAGGAACAAAGGAAAAAGCATATTGGCCAAGTAGATCGCCGAAAAGGTCATTTGTGTGTAATAGAGGATACCCAAAGTGGTGAGCGTGAATACGAAATCAAAGAGAACAAATTGGGGGTACATATGGGTGAGGATATTTTATTTAATATACATAAAATTGGGAATTATTCAATTGCAATAGACTTAGAATACCCAGAAGATTAGCTGAGTTAACATAGATATAAGTGTTCATAAAAAAAAATAATATCTTCGACGGGGTTGGCAGTCGATCTAGATATGCCAAACTTATATATTCGCGATTAATTACCCGTGAGTGGATATGTTATGCAGATATATTGGCTGAGGATGAGGGTGCTAAATCTGAAGATTATCTATATAAGCGATCTTATGTGCGGACATATAATGAATTAAAGAAAGCTTTTATGGATGTCCGTAAGGCGATAGGGCCTGAACATATAGAAGAGAGCGGTAATAACCGTAACAAGAGTTTTCGCTATATTGGAAAAGATGATGATCCTCTTGCCGACATGCGACAGGCAAAGGCGATAAAGGACATACGACGGTACTACGAGTTTTGCCAGGACTCCGCAGGATTCTTTCCGACTTCATGGCTCGACTACTTCTTGAAAGACAGTCTTGACCTATTGGACATTAAACGACGAAGGCGGAAAGGTGAGCAGATTATCAGTACCAGCGTTGACCGTCAACTGAAGAACATTGATATGTTGCCATACCTCTATGAGGCGATACGCAACCATAGGGTACTCGCCGTGAGGTACAAGCCGTTTGACGAGGAAGCGATGACGTTAACATTCCATCCACACTTCCTAAAGGAATATAACGGCCGATGGCATCTGTTGGGACATTCGAAAGGTAGAACTCCGGAGGAAGGCTTCAATCTTGCTATTGATCGCATTACAGAAATGCCTAAGATAGTAATGGAAGAAGAGTATGTTCCAGCTCCAGATCATTTCTATGAGTTGTATTTCGAGGATCTCGTGGGCGTAACCCACAAGGAAGATCATAAGACAGAGAATGTGTACATCAGGGCATATTCAAATTACATCTTCAACCTTACCGACACGAAGCCTATACATAAGTCACAGAGAGTCTGTATTCCATACGGCCAACACGAAGACGGAGAATATGGTGAGTTTATGGTACATGTAGAAATTAACAACGAGTTCATCGGACGCATACTGATGATGGGCGACAAGTTGGAGGTTGTGGCTCCTGAGGAAGTGAGGAATATATTTAGGAGAAGAGTCGAAGATATGGCAAAAAGGTATGTGCAAAAGGCTGAGAACTGCCCCAGGAATGGTTCCAAGAAGTAAAGAACCAATATAGCAGACAACAACTATTGCTTAGTCGTAAAAACTGTATTATCTTTGCAGCGTCATCATCCAAAACCGCCTTGGATATGACGCTGCAAAGCACATTGGCGGCAACCTAATGGGAGCAAAAACCATGAGAAAGACTACAACCGAGATGAGGAAGAGAACAGAAGCCAACGCACGTCGTAGAGTTGCCGAGGCCTGGGCAAGGACAGAGAAATGCATGAGTTACAAGCGTGCTGCCGTGAGAGAGACATACAAGCATACCACAGATGACATCAAGGACGAGTTGTTTGACGGCATTCTCATCTCACTGTCGCCACGGAACAGCCACAAGGGTATAGGTGCACAGATGCGCGTATTGCGTCGCATAGCGGAAAAGCGCCAAGCGCAAGCAGCGTATAGATATATAGGACGTAGCGCTGACTTGCTGACGGAGCGGATTACCTCGGCATGTGGAAAGAACTGCATACGTGAGCTCCGCAGATACCAGAGGTGTGTGTAAGGAATGGTCCCAAAAACGGAACCATTGAGAACCACTTAACTTTGCGCTCAAATTCTTAATCTATTAAACCACTAAGTAACAAAAAAATGAATAGCACATCTAACAATCTTGCCCTCGTCGCATCACGTGTCCTTCCCGCGCTCTCAGGAGCACAACTCACATACAATGTCGAGAAGAATATCTTCCTCACCATGGGTTACACCAGTCAGGCAGGGAACACCTACTATCGCGCCATACGGCTATCACCGCGTCTTGCTGTGTTCTACAACATCGGCGAGGGGTACAAGTACACGTTTCTGAACGGCATTACGCTCTTCGCCTTTGACGGGTGTAAACCGCGCATCATCGGCCAACGCACGTGGGGCGGCTATGACTGGGTGGTATTCAGCGAAAACTTCGCCCGACAGCAGAGTATCCTCATGGTGCGTGATTTCCTCCAAGGGCAAATGCGCATGCTCAATGTCCCCTGTTCTGAGCAGCAACTCATGGACATGTCGCGGCAACTCATAGCCGAGACTGAGCAGAAACAGCTCGCCTGACGCAGAAAAGTCTCTTTGTACGGACCTTATTCTGAAACAACACTCCGTCCAAAGGAGACCATAAACATACAAATGATAACATGTTCAACACCTTAAAATCTTTTGACTATGGCAAAACTTACCCAAGCAATCACAAAGGACTTCCTTGACGATATACTTCCACCTTACGGTACTCCAGCGCGGCAACTGCGCCCGATATGGGACTCAAGCCAGAAGATGTTTATCTTCGACGAGCATGAGAGCCAAAACGGTAACCACTACTTTCGTGGTATCCGCTTCTGCGACCGAATTGCCATTGTGGAAAAAGTTGGCATGTTTCACTCATGGACATACTTAGACGGGCTGGAGGTGTATGCCTTCAACGGGCGAAAGATGCAGCTTATACAGAAACGAGACTATCCTGACAAGGTGTTCCACAATGCCGAAAAGATACGCAAGGATACCGAAGAGATGGTCACCGACTTTTTGAAGGGTATGCTTAAAGCAAGCCGCATATCCCTTTCAGAGGAGAAAGTCAAAGAACAGGCAAAGGGGCTTGTTGACCTATGCTATCGTGACTTCAACAATGGCGACTATCCTCCGCGTCTCATGCAGATCATTCCTGCCATCGAACAACACTAACTTTCAAAAATCACGACCGTATGGAGAACGAAATACACATAGACAAAGAAAATCGCGAGCAGTTGCTCGCTTACGACCTGATAGCACACACCAACAGCACCTTTTTCCTTACAGGAAGAGCTGGTACAGGTAAAACGACATTTTTACATCGCGTGCAGGAAACTGTACAGAAGCAGTTTATCACACTTGCACCGACAGGTGTCGCAGCCATCCTCGCCGGTGGCGAGACTATCCACTCTTTTTTCGGGCTTCCTTTGGAAACATGTGCGCCTGGCACATGCGGCAAGATGAACGAGGAAAAGATTCTCGCCCTCGTACATGCCGATACAATCATTATCGACGAAGTGTCGATGGTGCGCTGCGACATCATTGATGCCATAGACTCGACCATGAGGCAGGTATTGCGCAGCACTGCTCCGTTCGGTGGTAAACAGATAGTGTTCGTGGGTGACATGTTTCAATTACCGCCGGTAGTGCAAAAAGGAGCAGAAACAGAATTGATGCGTGACATATATCACACGAATACATTTTACTTCTTCAAGGCTTTCGCCCTGCGCCGCATACGCATGGTAAAGATTGAATTCCAAAAGGTATACCGCCAGGATGATCCTGTGTTCCGGAGCATCCTTGACCATGTCCGGCTCAACCATGTCACACCTGATGACATAGCCAGTCTCAACACACGTGTAGCCATACCTAAGGGCAACTATGGCACTATTACGCTCGTATCTACCAACCGTGCTGCTGATGACATTAACTGTCAAAGACTCAACTCACTTACCAGCGAAGAGCATATCTATGAAGGTGCCATCAACGGAAAGTTCGAGAATAAGCGGTTCCCCGTGAGCCAAAAACTTTGTCTGAAGGTTGGAGCGCAGGTGATGTTCACTCGCAACGACACACAGCATCGTTGGGCGAATGGAACTATAGCCACAGTCAGCCACTTGTCTGATGACGGTATCGAGGTAACCATTCCCAGTGGAGAGACTTACGCCGTACCATGTTGCACATGGGATGCCGTGGACTATGCGTACGACCATAAGGAACGCAAACTGAAGAAGAATGTTACCGGCTCCTTTACACAATATCCCCTGAAGCTAGCCTGGGCGATTACTATACACAAGAGCCAAGGTATGACCTTCGACAAGCTTTATCTCAACCTTTCATCGGCAGGTATCTTCGCCGCTGGCCAGTTGTACGTGGCTCTCAGTCGCGTGCGCTCTCTTGGAGGTCTTTTTTTGTCGC
>ERZ779937.758-NODE-758-length-11479-cov-2.365459_pt1 | contig 11479 bp, 8 predicted proteins | sample MGYA00511185_ERZ779937 | MGnify/ENA primary metagenome ERZ779937 (study PRJEB29588, sample SAMEA2147216) | human gut metagenome | biome: human gut; feature: human-associated habitat; material: faeces | place: Denmark | collected 2008/2010 ... | reverse complement strand
TTTTGTTAGGAAAAATTCATTTAAATTAAATAGGATACTATATTAAATTTTGACAGTCTTCTATTTGTTTTTTTATATTTTTACAAAGAAAAATAATTTAAATAAAAGTGAATAAAAAACAAAATCATCTTCCTTTACTTTAAAAGTGCAAACGCTTGCAAAAAAAAATTCTCAGTGATATAATTAAATATCTTTTTATGAAAGGAAGAGGAGAAATGTTAAAATTAAGAAAAAGATTATTTTTAATTTTATCAATGGTTGGTGTAATTCTTTGTTTGGTATCATGTATTCCAGACGGATATATCAAGTTAAAGTTTGATGAAGAATTATACACAATTAAAGTAGGTGAAAAATTAGACTTTATGCCTACAGTTGTCAAGGATTCACATGAAAGTAATTATGAACTAGTATACGAATCATCTGAACAAACCGTTGCAACCTATATTGATGGAATATTAACAGGTTTAAAAGAGGGGACAACAGAATTAAAAGTTTTTGTTAAAGATAACCCTTCTGTATATGCAACTACAACAATTCAAGTTGTCTATACAGAGACATTAGATGTTGAATTTGATGTAAAAGATAAGATGTTAAAAGGACAGACATATAAAATTTCTTATGTTCTTCAAGAAGGTTGTATCGATCCGATTATAACATATAGATCAAATGATGATAAGATCTTAACTGTTGATAATGATGGGTATGTTTTAGCGGTATCTAAAGGTACTACACAAATTATTGCTAGAGTTACCTCAAGTGTTGATGGTATACAGTATCGTGAATATGTTTTTGATGTTACGGTTTTAGAAGAAATATATGAGATAGAATATGTATTAGATGGAGGTATCAATCATCCAAATAATCCAACATCATATACTGATTCTGATTTACCAGTTGGTTTAAATAATCCATCTAAAACAGGCTATACTTTTGATGGTTGGTATTTAGATGCTGAATGTACTGGTGATAAAATAACAGAGCTTGATGCATCCATGAGTGGTAAAGTTACTCTTTATGCCAAATGGATAGTTACAAAATATACTATTGATTATCAACTTGATGGAGGCCTCAATCATCCTGATAATCCCCAAGGATATGATATGTTGACTCTACCAATTGAGTTATTAGAACCAACAAAAGAAGATCATCAATTTTTGGGTTGGTATCTCAATGATCAATTAGTAGATAAATTAGAAGTTGGCCTAGAGGGAGATATTACTCTTTATGCCAAATGGGAACAAATTGCATATTTCATTACTTTTGAATTAGATGGTGGTGTATGCGATAACTTACCAACAAAATACTTTATTGATGAAATAACATTACTTCCAGTTCCAACAAAAGAAGGATTTAAATTTTTGGGTTGGTATTTCAATGATGCATTAATTGAACAAATCAATGGTGAGCAAAGAGGCGATATTACAGTTGTTGCAAAATGGGAACAAGAACAAGTGGTTGAAAAAGATTTAATTGTCGATCCAAATAATGAAAATGCATATGCGACAATAGAAGAAGCCCTAGATGCTGCAAAAGACGGAGATACTATTTTGGTGGTAGCCGGTACTTATCAAGGCTTTACAATCAATAAATCAGTAACCATCAATGGTGCGAATTGGGGAATTAATCCAGTTTATGAAACTAGAAATGCAGAAACTATTTTTACTAGTGATATTTTAATCAATTCAAATAATGTTGTGATTGATGGAATCGCTTTAACTGAAAAGGGACGTATTGTTGGTTCAACTAGTGGTGTTAGCAATATTCAATTGACAAATATTTATTGCTATGAGTCAACAGTCAATTCTACTGCACAAGATAGTTTAACTGCACCTATTCATTTTGTTCCACAAACAGATGATGCAAATGCCATTTTTGAGGATATAGAATTAACAAATCTCAAATATGAAAAATCTACAGGAAGACCAATGATTTTTTATGGTATGCAAATAATCAATTTAACTATAAAGGGTTGTTCTTTTGTTGGTAATGGTGCTAACTATAATGATGGAATTAAGATTGATAGTACGGCTTCCTTTGGTGTGAAGGGAAATGTTTCAATTATAAATAATCATTTTGAAAATTATTCTCAATATACAATTTGGGTTAGATCTTATAGTGAAGGAACCTATGAAATCAAAAATAATACTTTCAAAAATTGTGGTCAAACAGCAGGAAGTCATGCTGCAGCAACTTTTGTAAAATATAGTGGTGCCTCAACAGGAACTGCTAAAATTGAATTCCAATATAATAAGGTAGATAATTCATATATGCTATTTAGATTAGATCAAACAGCTGATATGAGCGAAACTACTCATGATGTGCATATCAATTATAATAAATTATTGAATTCTTTAGCTACCTATTATATTAAAAATGCATATTCTTTTAATATTGATGGTGCTAATAATTACTACGATCAAACTCCAGTAGCAAGTAAATTTATGGGTGTTGATGGCTGGGATACGTATTATGAAAATGAAACTGATGTTCCTGAATATGTTGATGAAAGTGCTGATCTTTGGGAGATTCAATATATTTTAAATGGTGGAACTTTACCAGCAAATGCTCCAACTAAATATGATAGCGAAGTTGGATTAACCAAACTTCCAGTACCAACAAATGGCAATTTCGTTTTTGTTGGATGGGATTTCAATGATGAAAAAATTACTGCTATTGAAAAAGGAACAACAGGAAATATTGTGCTTAGTGCGAAATGGCGTGAAGATGCATTATATGTAGGAGTTGGAGAGGATTGGTATTACTCTACACTTCAAGCTGCTTTAGACGATGCTAAAGAAGGAAGTAAGATTATTATTTTAGCTGGTGAGTATAATGAAAATGTTACGATTTCCTTGGCTAACTTAACAATTGTTGGACAAAATGCAGGAACCAATCCAAATACTTTCGCACGAGAAGAAGAAGCTGTTTTAACAGGCGTTATTACAGTTCTTGCTTCTGCTAATAATTTTACAATGGATGGATTGTCCTTTACAAAGGGTGCTAAAATCGTTGGAAGTGAAAACAAAGAGTATCATAACTTTAAGTTTGTAAATAATTTAGTTTATGATACAAATGCTTCTACTACTGATTGGGTTATCAATCGTTATGTGATGAAAGGATTTGTAGAATTCAATTTACCAAAGGGAGGTTCAACAAATCATTTCTATTTTGCAAATAATAGATTTACGAATGTTAGTGATGTTAACTTATTAATCAATAGAGTTGTTAATTTATCAGTAGAAGGGAATGTATTCTTAGACTTTGATCGAGATGCTATTAGATGTGAGGGTGGCTACAACCAAGGTATTATTTCATTTACGAATAATTATTTTGAACAAAGTGTTCAAAATAATGGATACAATGCAATCTTTATGTATGCTTTATCCGGACCTAGTGGATCAAATACAATAGTGTATGTGTTAAATAATACTTTTAAACAAATAGGTACTGATCAGTCTAATGCGGTTCCATATAATGGTGCAATTTCTGCTCATATTTTCCAAGAAAATAAAACAGCTTGGGAAATTACAGGCAATATTTTTGATCATTGCTATAATTATATGTGGTTAAGAAATAATGGGGCAAGTACATCTAATTGGAGTTGCAAAGTAGATAACAATCAATTTTTAGGACTTCCTACTACTCATTATTTTGGAACATATCAAGGTTCTGATACTGAAACTACAAATCCACATTTGGCAGAATTTGGTGCTAATTATTATGAAAATAATGAGGGTGAAGTGATTACTGATCTAACTTCTTATGCTAGTTTATTTAAACATTTAAAAACATCAGGTACTACTTTGGCAACTAAACCAATTGTTGATGAAGCAAAACCACTTGAATTTTATGTTATCAATTATGAACTTGATGGTGGTACTTTAAAAGGAAATTATCCAACTGCTTATAATAGTTTAATTAGTGAACCTATTGTACTACCTACTCCTACAAAATTGAATTGCGAATTTTTAGGTTGGAGTTTAAACGGAGATTATGTAACTGAAATTCCTTCAACTTCAAGAGGTGATATTGTGTTAGTAGCTGAGTGGAAAGTATTAGAAGGCGAAATTTATGATGTAACTTATATATTTAATGGTGGATATTCAGAAGAATACTTAGTTGCTCATTCTGGCAATGCTCCACATTTAACGATTAATAATTATAATTATAATAATGGTACATTCTGGGGTGGAAGATATACGAATGATATCTTTATTGGAACAAGTAGTTATGATCCTGCAGCAACTTTTTCTGATCGTATTTATATAGCTAAAAATTTAGAAACTGGTTTATATGAAATTGTTCAAATTATTTCTTCTGGTGCATCTAGTTGGCCAGAAGGTGCTGAATATGTTATTACTATTTCTAACTCTTACAACAATTATTGGGCAAGTATTAACCCAATTACAACTAAATTGACAGTTGGTCAAATGGTTGCTTTTGATCAAGCGATTGAGGATATTACCGCAGATGAACCAGCTACAGTATATTTCTTTAGTGAAGTACCTGAAGATGATACTTTAGTTGTACCTTCAAGATATAGTGATAAATTGATTGTTCCTGGTTATTTAGGATATAAATTCTTAGGATGGTATGATAGCGAGGATAATCTATATACTAGTTTAGAAACTTTGAATGGTGATCTTACTTTATATGCAAAATGGGAACAACTAAATCCTGTAACTAATATTCGAGTTGATGAAATTTGTGATGAACTAGAAACCGGTGATACTTTCCAAATTGTGGCAAGTGTAGAACCAAGTGATGCATATTTTAAAGATTTATTCTATGAATCAAGTAACACAGATATTATTACTGTATCAAGTACTGGTTTAATTACTGCTATTAATGCCGGAAAAGCAACAATCACAATTTACGATTATCTAAGAAAAGTTGCTTATGAACATGAAATTACTGTAAATTCGATTCAATCGGTTGACATTACATTTGAAGAACATTATGATGGATCAATTCATATTGATGATACATTGCAAATCATTGCTACAGCTTACGGAAAAGGTACAGAAAACGCTAAATTTATTTATGAATCAAGTGATGAGAACATCTTAACAGTGTCGGAAACAGGACTTGTAACTGCTCTTGCTAATGGTAAAGCAAATGTTTTAGTTACAATTGAAGGAACTCAAATTAATTTATCAGTTTGTATCACTGTAGGAGTATATTCAGAAGATACAGATATCGATAGATTAATTGCACTGCTTGCTAGAAACAATTTTGCTGTAGTAGAAACGGGTAACATATCTTTATATAATGATGGTGTTGAAAGAGTATATGTTTCTACTTATGGAAGTGTCAATAGATACTTATTTGATGAATTTAAAGTGGATGAAACATATTATGCAACAAGTGAGGCTAATCCAAATAACCATAAAGAACGTAGAAGTGTAGATACAATTGAATTTGTTACTGTTCATGACACCGCAACACTTACAGGTACAGTTGTATCAATTGCTCAAGGTATGTCAAGCGGTGAAACCTCCATTCACTATACAGTAGGTAATGATGCCATCTATGGTGTCGTTCCTGAAAAATATATTGCATATCATGCCGGTGATGGAACATCTGCAAGCTTTACTTGGACGAAAACCAATGCGGTTGCCACTAGCAATATAGCACCTCAATTTGATGTTGTACAAAGTGGTTCTGCTTATTATCTATCACTAAATGGAACCGTTACACAAATTGAAGTGCCAACAATTAATGGTGCGGCACCTTCTGCTAGTTATTTATCAATTCTTGGCCCAACTTGGAAAGTAGAGAATGGGTATTACTATATTGGTGAACCATTATGGTATTCATCTAGTTATAATACAATTGGTTCCCGTGGTGGAAATAATAATTCAATTGGTATTGAAATGTGTTCTAATTTATCTGGTGATATCTATGATACATTCCAAAGAACTGCACAACTTGTTGCCGATATCTTATTAAGAAATGATTTAGATACAACAAGAGTGAAAATGCATAATACTTGGAGTGGTAAAAATTGTCCTCAAACAATGATTTCTGGTTCTTATTGGGATAGTTTTATGGAAATGGTTGAATTACAATATGAAATTCAAAAGAATTATAGTAATGCAAAAATTTCTATTCAATCTAATAATCCTGATATTATTGATAATACTGGCCGAGTAATCAAAGCACCAGCTATTACTACAACAGTATCTTATGATTTAACTGTTGAATTAAATGGTCAGACTAAAACGATTACTTTACATAGTATTGTTCCTGGTACAACAACTTGGGAACAATGGGATGGAACTTATCCTGCAAGTAGAATTTGGAATAATGGTGTTTTCGCAAGATAAAATAAAAATCACTTTATAAATTATAAAATAAACACTCTATGAAATGTTAAAACATTAGAATAGAGTGTTTTATTATTGAATATATAAATACGAATGTCAATGAAGATAATCCCAAACAAACTAGTGAAAAAATTATTGAAGATGATGATGAACTAGGTAGTATTTTCAGCGAATTAAAAGCAAGTGATTTTGATAATTTTAATTCATAATATTGGAAAAAATTTTTTTGTATTTTTGGTAAAAACTATCTCATAATAATATTGCATAAAGAAAGTATCTTGATTCGTTATTAGGAGAACATATAATATTCCCTTTGTTTAGAACTATTAACTAGACAGATAAAATCTACTTATGCTACTTTAGTCAAAGAGGTGACAAATATGAAATCATCAATCGTTCCGTACGCGGCTGGAGCAATGACGGTTTTAGGAGTATGGTTATTTGCTTCTAACAAACAAAAAATTGACAAACTTGTGAAAAATGTAAGTGAAACAATGGACCAAATGCTCCAAAAATGCAAAAAAACGTTACAAGAAGATAGCTGCTCTTGTAACAATTAACAAAAATAAAAGTTGCTATTTTATTTTTGAAAAAAGTATAAACAATAATGTTTATACTTTTTTATTTTTCAATGTTAAATATAAATAATCAAAAGACCAACAATTAACCCCATAATGATTGCAAAAGCAGGGGCTTTAGAGCGATGCATCAATAAAGCTTGAGGAATAATTTCTCCGTAAACAACATAAAGCATGGCACCACTAGCAAAACTCAAAGAAAGTGATAAGCCAATTGGACCAACATCACCAATCGCATAACCAATAAAGGCGCCAAGAACTGTAGGAAAACCAGAAAGGGCAGTTAAAAAAACAGCCTTCATTTTACTCATTCCTCCACTAATTAAAGGAACACTGATTGCCATTCCTTCTGGAATATTATGTAGACCAATTAATACGGCCATCACAAGAGCACTCCCATTTAAAGCATCATTAGCAATGGAGGCAGAAGCCCCAATTGTCATTCCCTCTGGAATATTGTGAAGAGCAATCGCACAAACCATAATAATTCCTGCTGTAAACAAAGCACTTTTTGAATCATTATTATTTTTATGGACTTGGTAGTGGTCAGCATGGATTAATTCATCTAAATCATCAGCAGTTTTTGGATGATTAAAAGGTTTATTTACTTCTTTTTCAGTTTTTTTATCAATATAATAATTTAAAAAGTATACAATAAAATAACCAAGGAGTAATCCAGCAATAACAATAAAAATGTTTACTTCCATATTCGTAGTTGGAAAAATAGCATTTTGGAGTAAATCAAAACAAACAATACTAGTCATTACCCCTCCTGCAAAACTTAATAGAAGAGATACCGTTTTATCAGAATTCTTTTTAAAAAGAGCACCAATTAACCCACCAAGACCAGTACCAACTACACCGGATATAAATGTTGTGATAAAAATAGTTAGCAATATTGACATAAAAACCTCATCAGTATTTTAAATAATTATACTAAAACTATGCATTTTTTTAAAAATATATGCATCGTTTTTTATTTTAAAACCTTAATAAAACAATAAATATAGTATTTGAATCAAATGGAATGTTCTTTTTACAATATATTTGACTATTTTTGTATTTCTTGATATAATTGACGCATATATTAAAAAAGGAGTTGAAGAAAAAATATGGATCCACTGGTCCCCTTGTCGTATAGTAGTTATTTAGCTAATACGACTAATCATTTGTCTTTAATATGGGCAATTGTTGTATTGTTACTTGGTAGTGCTTTCTTTTCGGCTGTTGAAACAGCACTTACATGTTGTAACAGAGTTAGAATGAAAGTAAAAGCCGAAGATGGTAAAAAAAGTGCAAAGTTAACTTTAAAAATATTAAATAGATATGATCAATCACTTATTTCCATTTTAATTGGCAATAATATTGTGAATATTGTATCATCTTCTCTTGCTACCTTAATCGCTTTAAGTTTGATATCTGATGAAGGCGTTGCTACAATGGTTTCTACAGTCGTTATGACGATTATTGTATTTATGTTTGGCGAAATTATTCCCAAAAACATTGCTAAAGCAAATGCTGATAAATTGGCTCAAATTTTAAGCTATCCTTTGGCAGTGATTTATGTCATTATATATCCAATTATGCAAATTTTTAATTTCATTTTGTGGATATTTAAAAAAATTTTTAGAATCAAAGAAAATGTCAATACTTTAACTGAAGATGAGTTTAAAGATATCGTTGTTTATGGTGAAGAAGAAGGCCTAATTGATGGCGAAGAAAGTGATATCATCCAAGCAGCTGTTGATTTTAATGATATTACAGTTAAAAGTATTTTAACCCCAAAAGAAAAAATTGTCGCACTTGATTATAATAAATTATCAAAAAATGAAATTTTAAAAAGAATATCGGAAATAGACGAAAAACGTTTTTCACTTAGTTCGATAGAAATGCCACCTGTTACAAAAAACAGGCTAAGAAAAAACTCCAAGAAAAAAAGCTCCTATGCTTCTAATAAGATTGAAGGAAATCCATTGACTGAAAAACAGGCAAATGAAGCTATTGATAGTGATCCGCACAAACATTTTTTAAAGCCGGAACAGGAAGTGCGAAATTACTTTTTGGCCTTAAATGTTTTAGAAGAAAAGCTGAAAAAGAAGGAACGTTTTTCAAAAGAAATGATTTTAGAAGTGCAGGCAATGGTTGAAAAAGGTGCTTCAAAAGAAAAGATAGGCCTAAGAGGCCCTATGCCACCAGGGATGCTATTTGCAGTATATGATTCCGAGACAGGCGCAGCGGAATATATTCCGCCAGAGTACATTGATATTCCGGATTTACTGGAAGAGCTTGTTGAATATGTAAATACTACAGATGACCATCCGCTGATTATCGCTGCTATAGTTCATTATCAATTGGTTACCATTCATCCTTTTGAAGATGGAAATGGCAGAACCGCCAGATTAATGTCAGGATATATCCTTGATTATTATGGATATGGTTTTAATGGAATAGGTTCTTTGGAAGAATATTTTGCCTATGACCCAGATGAGTATTATGCATCACTGCAAATGGGATTACCGGCATTGTATTATTCCGGACGAGAAAATCCTCCTCATCCGGAAATTTGGATCAATTATTTTTTAAGAATGATGGTATTGTATTCTAAAAAAGTATACGAATTATCAAAAGAATCCGAGAACGATGAGTTAGATGGAAGCCTGTCCTACTTAAATGCAAAAGAAAAGGAATTCTTAGCCTTTCTGTTAAAAAAGCGATTATATGAGTTTACACCAATTGAAGTAAGCAAAATGCTTGGTGTAACCAACAAAACGATTATTAATAGATGTGCAAAGCTGGTAAATAATGGTTTGTTAATTCCAATCATTGTCAAGACACGGATCCGATCCTATCGGTTAAGTGATTTTTCTAAGACAAAAGAGAAAAAGATTTTGAAAAAAATATCATAATAGATGCATGAGATGTACAAAGACAAATGATAAAGAAAATAAGAAACCGGTAGTCCATAAGTATCTTTCCCGTGTAAAGGATTGTCTTTGCGATATTTTCTGTGCTTTCTATTATTTTACTTTCTGGACATGGAAGCTGGTTCATTTCTGGATATAATACAGCTTCAAATGAAGAAAAGGAAAAATATGATGAAAAGAAGTTATGCAGAACAATGGGAATTGGAATGTCTATTATAGCAATTCTTGCATTAACTATGGGCTTGTTTGAAAATATTTTGCCTGCATTTTTTGTATATATTGCATTGGGGATTATTTTGGTTGATGTCGTGGTAATTACCATTTTAGGAAACACACTATGCAGAAAGTAATAACTTCCAGCTTGCAGAATTAAGAAAATAGGAATATACGGAGAAAACAAAAATGGATAAAGCTTTTGCAGAAGAAATAAATCCAGAAAAGTTTATGGAAACAGCGAGATTGATTCGTACGGAATTATATGGAGAGGGCTAGTAAAATTTCATCTATGTAACGAACTCGACAGATTAGCATTTGTAGGGATGACAGAATCACAATTTATGAAATGATGTATGAATTAACATCTCTTTCAAACATACGAATTGTTTGCAAGAGAAGACTTTAATAAAATTACTATGAAGGAGTAGGTTATGACATTAGAAACTGAGAGATTAATACTTCGTCCCTGGAAAGAGGATGATGCAGAGAGTTTATATAAATATGCAAAAAATCCAGAGGTGGGGCCTATGGCAGGATGGCCAGTACATACAAGTGTAGAGAATAGCAGAGAAATCATCAAAAGTGTTTTGGCAGCAGATGAAACATATGCAGTGTGTTTAAGAGAAGATAATGTTGCAATTGGAAGTATCGGATTGATTACGCCAGCGCAGTCGCACACAAAAGCAGCTGATGATGAAATAGAAATTGGATATTGGATAGGTGTTCCATACTGGGGGCAGGGCTTGATTCCCGAAGCGATTCGAGCTTTACAGAAGCATGCTTTTTTAGATTTGGGTTGTAGTGCTATGTGGTGCGGATATTATGACGGAAATGAAAAATCAAAACGCTGTCAGGAAAAATGTGGATTCAAATATCATCATACGGAAGAAAATAAACCCTGTGCACTTATGGGAGATGTTAGAACGGAGCACTTTACTTATCTTACAAAAGAACAGTGGTCTGATACTCAGGATAAAGTAAATTTTATGGAGGTATAGAACTGTGAAAAAGCAATATTGGAAATTATCTAACTGACACATTAGAAAGGATTGTATATGAGATATTTTTATGAGATGTATCCTGATGCAGTGATTTGTCCTCAGGTTGAGGACGAATTGATTACATATGCAAATATGCCTACTATTGAAGAAATTGAGGCCGAATTAAATGAATAATCAATTCATACAAAGAGTAATATTCGATTGGAATAGAATTGATAACGATAGTTATTTAAAGGGAATCGAGGCTTTTAAGGGAATTGAAAAACTTGATTTCAATAGACCAATCACCTTTTTTGTTGGAGAAAATGGCAGCGGTAAATCAACTTTGTTGGAAGCACTTGCCGTAGCACATGGTTTTAATCCTGAGGGAGGAACAAAGAATTATGTTTTTTCTACGCATGATACACATTCAGAGTTGTGTGATGCGATAA
>ERZ779937.752-NODE-752-length-11546-cov-3.521713_pt1 | contig 11546 bp, 12 predicted proteins | sample MGYA00511185_ERZ779937 | MGnify/ENA primary metagenome ERZ779937 (study PRJEB29588, sample SAMEA2147216) | human gut metagenome | biome: human gut; feature: human-associated habitat; material: faeces | place: Denmark | collected 2008/2010 ... | reverse complement strand
CGACGGGCAGGCCGCTCTGGATAGCCTCGATGACGGGGATGCCGAAGCCCTCGTAGCGCGACGGATAGACAAAGGCCTCGGCCATTTGATAGATGGCGGGCAGGACGCTATTGGGCACGCCTTGTAGGAAGCGCACGCGCTGGTCCAGCTGATGGCGACGGATGTAGCGCTTCACCTTCTCGGCATATTTTGTTTGGCGGCCGACGATGATCAATGACAGGTCGGCAGGCAACTTCTCCAGCGCCTTCACGGCCAGGAGGACGTTCTTGCGCTCCTCCACCGTGCCGACGTTGAGGATGTAGCGTGGCGGAAGGTCATATTCGGCATGGATCTTCTGCAGTTCGTCCTCCGACCGGAGGAGACGGTAGCGGGTGTCGCAACTCTGATAGACCAGGTCGATGCGGTCGCGGGGGAAGCCACCCAGCTCGATGATGTCCTGGCGGGTGCGTTCGCTGATGGCGATGATGCGGTCGGCCTCGCGGAGCGTCTGGTAGAACTTGCGCTTGTAGATCCAGGCGTCGATGGCGTGGTAGTATTCGGGATGGCGCATGAAGATGAGGTCGTGGATGGTGACGATGCCCGGTATACCGGCCTTGCGAAGTCCCACGGGCAGTTCGCCGCTCAGTCCGTGGTAGAGGGAGACCCCGTCTCGCCGCAGGTCCTCGACGATGCCGTGACTTCGCCACAGACTCTTGCCCAGGCCGTGTTTCCGGTCCGAATAGACGAAGCGCACGCCTTCGCGCAGGCGCACCTGCTCCCGCCACTCCTTGCGTCCCTCGTCGGGGGCATAGAGCAGCAGTTCGTCGTCGCCCTCCAGGGCTGCCAGCGAGTTGATCAGCGTGCGGCCGTAGCTGCCCAGCCCGGTCCCATTGCTCACGATGCGCTTCGCGTCATATCCAATTCTCATCTTCTTTTTCTGTTTTCTTCTGTAGGGTAATGTAGGCTAAAGGGGATTAGGAAGTCCGCAGCTGGTCGTTCACCATCCGGAACATATACTCGTAGATGATGGCCTTCAACTCCTGCAGCATCTTGCCTTCCACGGCCACCTTGCCCTGCAGGTTGTGGCGCATCAGACGGTCGCTGAGGGCATAGACGCCCCGCACGCGCTGGCCGTCGAACTGGAGGACGTAGCCGTATTTGGCATATTGGTAGATGCCATCGACATAGTTGACAGCATAGGTGTCCTGGGCGGGGGTGTGGAGGAGGTCGCAGCCGAAGCTCAGATAGCGCTTGTCGTAGCCCAGTTGGCCGAGGATGGTGGGCAGGATGTCGATCTGCTGAGCCACGGTGGCGGAGCGCATGCCGGGTTTTTCAAGAACGAAGATATCAAGAAAAGCCCATTTTTCAAGGGTTACAGAAGTTGTGGAATGCTGTCAGATGTGTTGGAATTTACATCGAATGCAACACATATGCAGCAGGTATGCAACAAAGATATTGATATGTATAGGACATTTTTCAGTAGAAACACTGGGGAATGTCCTTTCTTAATTTAAATTCTATTAATCGCATCTACAAGCTCCTTTATATCAAAGTGGGTATACACTTTTTCGGTGAGTGTAATTGCACCAGAGTGCCCCACAATCTTTTTGATAATCGTCTGGTTAATACCAGCTTCTGCTAACATTGAGATACATGTGTGTCTGCAACAGTGCGGTGTACGATTAATACCTAGCTGTTCCATCAATGGCTTGAAATAGCTATCGTAGTAGTTTCTGTATTCAAAATGTTTTCCATCTTCTGTATGAAGTAAATATTCACATTCAGGGCAGGATTCATACCAAGCCTTGTAATATGGCAGAATTTTGTCTGCTATTGGAACTTTTTTGATGCCATTTTCTGTTTTACTAAAGAGACAATCCAATGGGAGATTAAGGCTGGTAATAGGACGGGGACAGTTGAGCAGATGGATGCCAATGTCGAGACTATGGCTAGGGATTTGCAGGAGATATTGAGGATTGGCGCGGAGCAGGAGAGATTGTGGGAGGTGTATAGTAAATAATATTGGGAATGGGAAACAGCTATTTAAGTGTCGATGAAATATATATTATTATCGACGGTTAGGAAAATATAAGTTGAAAACATACCGATATCGTGATATCCTATATGAAGATTGTTATATAAAATGGAGAGGACTGTATGAGTGTAGAATATAGCAAACTATGGGATATATTAAAAAATAGAAATATGAAGAAAATTGAATTGCAAAAGGCTGCGAAGATAAGTGGTAATATATTAGCACGATTGGGTAATAATGAGTATGTTTCTATGGAGACAATAGAAAAGATATGTAGAACCTTAGATTGTTCTGCTGATGATATTTTGCAATTTAAATAGCGAGGATTCTCTATGAGAAAAATGATATTAAGTTTTAGCTTCGAATGGTATGAACAGTTAAAATCAGGGGAGAAAATATATGAGCATAGGAAAAGATTCTGTAAAGAGCCAGTGGAAGCATATATATATATTGGATTGCCATATAGACAATTGGTTGCGATTGTTGAATTGGGAAAACCTGAAAATATCGAAGATTGGCTTGAAAAATACAGCTATGATGAAGAAGCAGTTGAAAGGATAAAAGATTATCTTACTAGAAATAAAGTTGCTATGCCGATATTTTCTTTTCAAGAAATAGAACCAATTGATATGCGTAGGATGGAGAAAGATATTTCTGGCTTTAGAGTGCCTATATCATATATGTTTCTAGATGATAAACCAGAGTTATTGAAATATATTGATTTAAGGACTAAATACAAAAATAAAAGAATAGAACATGATTTTACGCATATATCATCTAAAGATATATGTGTATGCTGAAAGGATGATAAAATGATTGATAAAGTATATGTTCCACCAATAAAGATACAGGGAATAAAAACAAAAATTGTTCCTCTTATTTCAGAAGTTGCGTGGGTAGATGATAATATTACTTGGATTGAGCCTTTTATGGGGTCTGGTGTTGTTGGATTAAATTTAGCACCTAAGCACGCGGTTTTTGCTGATACAAATCCGCATACTATAGCATTATATAATGCCATACAGAGTGGAAAAATCACATCATATGATGTTAGAGAATTTTTGGAGAAGGAGGGAAAGAAATTAGAAGAAAAAGACGAAAAGCATTATTATTATATTAGAGATAGATTTAATGAAGAGCATAATCCACTTGATTTTTTGTTTTTGAATAGAAGTTGTTTTAATGGAATGATTCGATTTAATCGAAATTATCAATTCAATGTTCCATATGGACATAAACCGAAGAGATTTGCAAAGGCATATGTTACAAAGATAGTGAATCAGGTTAAACGACTGGAAGATATATTTCCAGATGTCGATTGGAAATTTAAGTGCCAATCTTTTGAACAGACAATAAGCGAAGCTGATACTCAATCTTTTATATATTGTGATCCACCATATATTGGAAGACATGTTGATTATTATGATAGTTGGGATGAGAATCACGAGGTTAGATTACATGATGTGCTAGTAGATTCCGGAGCTCATTTTATGTTATCTACATGGGACAAAAACAAGTATAGAAAAAATGAGTATATCGACACAGTTTGGAAAGAATGTTGGAAGGTAAATCAAGAACATTTTTATCATGTTGGGGCAAAGGAATCTAATAGGAATTCGATGTTGGAAGCGCTTTTAATGAATTATAATCCACAAAATGTTCCAGCAATGAAAAAAAATGAGGAGTCATATATCCAGATGTCTTTTTTGGATGAAGTGGCAAATGCTTAGCAATATACGAGGAGGAATGAAATGGGATTAGACTTTATAAGGTTATTTAACAAGAAGTTAGAAGAAAAAGATATTGATTGGGAAGTCAGTGCATTAGCATCTCCAGATGGAAAGCTGTTTTCACTTGGAAGTGATTCAAAACTTATTGGACGAATTTTCGAGTTGATTTCGTACAATATTTTACAAGAAATAGCAGATGAGAATGGACTGATTTTATATCCATCTCAACAGCAAACAGTATATCCAGATTTTACATTAATGAAAAGTGAAGCGGATACAGAAAAAATTGCTGTTGATATAAAGACTACATACAGAAAGTTTTTGAAGAATGGACAGCCATCGGGATATGTGTTTACATTAGGTTCTTTTGCTTCATATATGCGAGATGGGAAGAAAAATATTTCATTTCCATATGACCAATATGCAAAGCATTATGTAATTGGTTTTGTATATACTAGAAATGACAATGCTTCAGAAGGTCAAATGTTTGATATTAAGGATTTGGGTAAGTTGCCAGTGCCATACAAAGATGTAGAGGTATTTGTACAAGAAAAATATAAAATATCAGGTGATAAGCCAGGAAGTGGAAATACAGAAAATATCGGTTCTTTTAAAACAAATAGAATGGAATATTTAGTAAATGGAGAAGGTCCATTTTCCGGGTTAGGAATTGACATATATGAAGATTATTGGGCTGGATATAAGAAGTATAGAGGAGAGTTGACATATACTTCGTTAGATGGATATTTTGATGTTCAAGAAGAACAAGGAAATGACATTGCAAGATTAAAAAGAAATTATGAATATTGGAAAAAGACGCACAAATAATTTTCTATATAGATATACTACTGGTTAGATAGTGTATGCTATTAATTCCATGCTAATCGGGTATCAGTATTATACTGCAAAGTGTGTTTGGTTATGAACTAATAAAAAAGAGGGAGTTAAGCTCAATCAAAATTTGAAGATACTGATGTGAAAAAGATGATGTATAAATAATTAGGAGATGAGAAATATGAATGATGATGAACAGTGCCCTGTATGTGGTAGAAGAAGAATATTAAAGAAAGTATGCTATGATCCTAATTCGGTTTTTTACGAATGTCCAGTTTGTGGACAATATGAATATTCAATGGAGAATAGTACATATGAAGAATTAGATTATAATGAATTAGCACCATTTTTATTTTATGAGGGGTTTAGAAATAAGCAAGGCAGAGTAGAACACAGGTATTATTCTACAAAATCAAGAGAAAGTTGTGATACATATACAACAGAATTCAGAAATGGTAATAACATTGCTGGAATGCCGGTTCATATGGATCAAGATATTATTTCATTGTGGTTTCCAAAAAGTTTTTCTCAAAAAATAGATATGATTTTGCTTAAATTAAATGAATTGACAGATTTTGTTGGTCAGGACATAATGCTAGATGTTCCATCTTTTTTAAGTTGTATGTTTGTAAGAAGATTTAATCCGGATAGTGGGGAAAAATTAGATGATAAAGAATTAGTAAATCAAGCATTATATATGACGGCATATTTGTATGAAATAGGATATATTCAAGGGATAAATTGTGTAAATGGTGATGTCTCAAGCGAAGAGAGTTATTACGGAGGGATTTCAATTACTCCTAAGGGTTATGACAGAATAGATAAATTACAAAAAAATAGTGATGATGGAAAAGATGTATTGGTGGCAATGAGATTTGGGAATGAAACTAGTAAATTAAGAGAAGCAATTAGAAAAGGCGTTTTTGATGCAGGATATCATGCAGTATTTATTGACGAAGTTGAACACAATGGGTTTATAACACCAGAGTTATTAAACAGAATTAGTAAGAGTCGATTTGTTGTAGCTGATTTAACGCATAAAAATAATGGAGCCTACTTTGAAGAAGGATATGCAATGGGACTAGGGAAAAACGTAATTCAATTATGTAAAAAAGGTGTTGAATTACATTTTGATATAGCACAGGTCAATACGATTATGTGGGAAAAGGAAGATGATATTCCATTACGATTGAAGAACCGAATAGAAGCAACAATAAAGTAACCTATATAAGATAAATGATAAAGAGTGGGAGGAGTAAAAGAATTGAAAGAAATATTAAATACGTTATTGGTTTCATGCGTACCTGCTATTATTACAGGAATAATTTCTTATTTGACGGCAAATAAGAAAGTTAAAGCAGAAATTGCAACATTACAAGAAAGCAATAAGCATGAGATAGAAAAGCTAATGAAGCAACATGAGGTTGATATTGAATCATTAAAAGAAAAACATCAGCTTGAAACTGAGAAATGTGAGCAGGAGCATAAACATAAAATTGAAATAATGCAGATTGAACACAAAAATGCTCTTGAAAGCAACGAAAAACAGCAAAGTGATGCGGCAATGTTTAGTGTGATGACTGATATAATTAAGGAACCGCAAAAATTACAAGGATTACTGGAACTTGCCAATAATCCTATATTCAAAAATAAGTGAGGATAAACTTTTTTACACATTCCAATCCTCATCCATAGCATCAGCCCAAGCCTGCAACTCGCAATCAAGAGCAAGTGCAGCATACATAAGTGGATTATCAATTGCAAGGTTATCAATAAGCCTTTGTGAGTTAGGTGTAGTATGGAGATTCTTTTTAGCTTCAGCACAGGATAAGAATAGAAGTGTATTATCAGCAAAAGCAATGTCAATTCCATTCTTGTATTGGTTGTAGTAAGCAAAATGTATTTTCATAGTAGTAGTCCTTTTTTGCTAAAGTAATGAGTAGCTCTGGGAATGTGTGGGCAGCCAACCGCATACAACACATATGCAACACTGCCATACACAAATCCTCTATTTATGGGCTTTTCTCGTTCTCAAAACGTTAACAAAGAGATAATTATATATCATTTCAGATATATCAAGAACCCGCAGAAGTCCAACGCTTTTGTGGGTTCTTTTTTTCAGAACTTTTGAGATTCAGATTAGGAGGAACAAAAGATATGGTGACATTATTGTCGAAGTTGTGGATCAAATCAGATAATTATAAGGATAGCAAGGTGAGGGAGAAATATGGTGTTCTTTGCGGAGCTGTTGGTATATTTTTGAATGTATTATTGTTTCTGGGAAAATTCTTCGCTGGATTACTTTCGGGTGCCATCTCGATCACGGCGGATGCGTTCAACAATTTATCAGATGCAGGAAGCTCGTTTATATCTATGATAGGCTTTAAGTTATCTGGCAGAAAACCGGACCCGGATCATCCGTTTGGACATGGAAGAATAGAGTATATATCGGGCTTATTTGTAGCAGTCATGATCATATTGATGGCCTACGAGCTTATTAAAGATTCAATCGGAAAGATCCTACATCCGGAACTTCCAAAATTCAGCAGTCTAGTTGCCGTTATACTCGTTGTTTCAATTGGAGTAAAGATATATATGTATTTCTACAACAGGAGTATAGGCAGAAAGATAGAGAGTGCGACCATGATAGCGACGGCGAAAGACAGTTTATCTGATACATTTTCCACAATGGTTGTTCTTGCATCTGCACTTGCTGCTCATTTCTGGAAAATACCTATAGATGGATATTGCGGGTTATTGGTGGGCGTAATGATACTCATAGCTGGCATCACTGCAATGAAGGATACGGTCAGCCCCTTGCTTGGTCAGGCACCGGAACCAGAGCTTGTGGACGAGATCGAGAAGATCGTGAGGTGTGATAAAAGGATCCTTGGTATTCATGATCTTGTGGTCCATGATTATGGACCTGGCAGACTTATGGTTAGTCTGCACGCAGAAGTTCCTTATAAGGAAGATATTCTTGAACTGCATGATCTGATCGATCAGATAGAATTCTCTCTCAGAAAAAAATTAAATTGTGAGCCTGTCATTCACATGGATCCGATAGTAGATGACGATGAGGAGACAAATGCTGCGAAAGCGCGGATCACTGAAATTATAGAATCACTTAATAAGGATAGCAGAAAAAATGAAAATGTTCAGTTTCACGACTTTAGAATGGTAAAGGGTTCAACACATTCCAATCTGATTTTTGATGTGGTTTTGCCACATGGATATCAAATGTCAGAAGAACAGATAATATCCTATATCAAGGAAAAAGTTAGTGAGTACAATAAAAATTACTATTGTGTGATACATATTGATAGAGCATATGTAAAATAATTCCAGATGGTGAGCATCCTGACCACAGAATAGTAAGACCTTCTGTGGTTATTATTATTACATAATACATAATACATTTACAGGCATTTCCTCAATCTTAGGTTTGACTTTACCATGATAAACTGTTACTATGTTACCGTGTTATGCCCTAATAGGGCTTATATATCATGCAGATGCCCGGTGTAGTGTGTTTCATGCATCTGCCAAGTATATTTAAGGATATTTCAGGAGGAAAGAAGTATGAAAAAGTTATTATCACTGCTCTTAGTGGCAGCAATGGGACTTTCACTGGTTGGATGTGGCGGATCTGATAACGGATCTAAGAGTGAGTCAAAGAGTGATCTGGAGTATGTAAAGGATAAGGGAACTCTCGTTGTCGGCGTTACAGACTTCGCACCGATGGATTACAAGGATGAGTCAGGCAACTGGATCGGATTTGACGCAGATATGGCATCAGCATTTGCAGAGAGCCTTGGCGTAAAGGCAGAGTTCGTAGAGATAGACTGGGATAACAAGATCATGGAGCTTGACGGCAAGACCATCGACTGTGTATGGAATGGTATGACACTTACAGATGAGGTTACAAGCTCAATGGCATGTTCAGATGCATACTGCAACAATGCTCAGGTAGTTATCGTGCCAAATGATAAGGCAGACAAGTATCAGACAGTAGACAGCATCAAGGAGCTTACATTTGCTGTAGAGGCAGGAAGCGCAGGCGAGGATCAGGCCAAGGCGCTTGGTCTCAACTATACAGCGGTAAAGGCACAGGCAGATGCACTCATGGAGGTTGCAGCTGGAACATCGGATGCAGCGATCATTGATTCACTCATGGCAGCAGCTATGGTTGGCGAGGGAACAGGTTATGACAAGCTCACATATACCGTAGGTCTTAACAGTGAGGAGTATGGCGTTGGTTTCAGAAAAGACTCAGATCTTGTAGCTGAGCTCAACAAGTTCTTTGCAGACAGTAAGGCTGACGGCTCAATGGAGAAGTGTGCTGAGACATATAAGGTACAGGCTGCACTTGCAAAGTAATAGATAAGATGTAATTAGTATTTTTACCATCACTTAGAGAGAAAAATTATTATGGATTTGTTTTTTGAACAGCTCCCGGTCGTACTTGGAGCTCTTAATACAGGATTTATACAGACATTAAAATTGTTCTTCGTGACATTGCTTGGTGCATTTCCGCTTGGACTTCTTATAGCACTCGGTTCCATGTCAAAGTTTAAACCACTCAGCTATCTTATGAAGTTCATCGTATGGATAGTGAGAGGTACACCACTTATGATACAGCTGCTCATCATATATTATTTCCCGGGACTTGTATTCCACAACCCGGTATGGGGCGGCGGCGAAGGCGGAAGATTTGTTGCGGCATCGGTGTCATTCATAGTGAACTATGCCTGCTATTTCTCAGAGATTTACCGTGGAGGTATTCAGGGTATTCCTGTAGGACAGGAGGAGGCCGGACTTGTGCTTGGCATGACTCCAAAGCAGATATTCTTCAAGGTCAAGCTTTTGCAGATGATAAAGAAGATAGTTCCGGCGATGTCCAACGAGATCATAACTCTGGTCAAGGATACGTCCCTTGCCCGTATCATCGCACTTCAGGAGATAATCTGGGCAGGACAGGCATTCATGAAGGGTTCACAGGGAATCTCTGGTGCGATATGGCCACTCTTCTTCTGCGCATTCTACTATCTGATATGGAATGGCGTACTCACAGTTTTACTTGGCAAATTAGAGAAGAAACTTGATTTTTTTAGATAGGAGGAGCCGCAATGAACGCAGTTCATACTCGGAATCGGCTCTGACAACCTGCCCCGCTGCGGAGCAGAGGGGCGATACATATTAAATAGGAGGAGCCGCAAATGGCTATATTAGAGGTTGAACATATAAAAAAGAAGTTTGGCAAGACAGATGTGCTCAAGGATATAAGCTTTTCTCTGGAGCAGGGCGAGGTCCTTTCTATCATAGGATCATCAGGAAGTGGAAAGACAACACTTCTTCGCTGTCTGAACTTTCTGGAGATGCCGGACAATGGAGTTATCCGTGTAAATGATGAGATCCTGCTTGACACTGACAAGCCGGAGACACTCAAGGAGTCGGAGGTGCGCAAGAAGAGACTGCATTTTGGACTTGTGTTCCAGTCATTTAATCTCTTTCCACAGTACACTGCGCTTCAGAACGTAATGCTTGCAAGAGAGCTTCTTGCAAAGGAGAGACCGGATTTCAAAGTAAATAAGAAGAATATACTCGATGAGATAAGAGTTCAGGCAGAGGAACTTCTACGCCAGATGGGACTTGAGGACAGAATGAACAACTATCCTCACCAGCTTTCAGGCGGACAGTGCCAGCGAGTTGCTATAGCAAGGGCGCTTGCGTTGCAGCCGGACATCCTGTGTTTCGATGAACCTACATCGGCTCTTGATCCGGAGCTCACAGGAGAGGTACTTAAGGTTCTCAGAAACCTTGCGGACAAAAAGACGACCATGATAATTGTTACCCATGAGATGGCATTTGCCCGTGATGTGGCAGATCAGCTGATTTTCATGGATGGTGGTGTGATTGTGGAGCAGGGAGACCCGCACCAGGTGATCGATCATCCGAAGGAAGAGCGGACAAAGCAGTTCCTGACACGGTATGCACAGGGATAATTTTTACAAAACAAAATGAGATGGGAGCCATCGCAGAATCGTTACAGAAAACGAATCTGCGGTGGCTTTTTTGCATATATTTTACAATCTTTTACAGTAGCGCGATAACAGGAAAAACGGAAAAGAGGTATGATAATAACAGTAAGAATTGTAAAGGATAGAAATGAAAAAGGAGTGCTTTTGCATGGTAAAAATTTATGTGGTAGATACCAATGTTCTGATTCAGGCACCTTATGGAATGCAGTGTTTTGAAGACAATCAGGTGGTGCTTCCGGTAGTTGTACTGGAAGAACTGGATAATCTCAAAAAAGCGGAAGGAGAGACTGGCGCAAATGTCCGGACAACGATCCGGATGCTGGAGGAACTGCGGCTGCAGGGAGATTTGCTGGAAGGAGTAACGCTTCCGGGAGGAGGAACGCTTCGTGTAGAGAAAAACTACCGTGATGTCGAACTGCCTTCGGATCTTCCGGAGACCAAAAGTGATAACCGGATTTTAAAAGTATGTCTGGGATTATCGCAGGAGAAACCGGAGCAGGTGGTGCTTGTCACAAAAGATATTTTACTGCGCATCAAAGCACAGATTATAGGAATTAAGGCTGAGGATTTCCTGACCGAGCAGGTACTTGGACATGACGCACAGTATCGTGGAAGAATCTGTGTCTATGCACCGGAAGAAAACTTTAAGGATTTTAAGAAAAAGGGGATTCCGGTGGAAACCATATATCAGGTGGATGAAGAGGGGAAAACTGTCATTCCGCAGTTGTATGAGAATGAATTTGTAATCATCCAGAGTGACCAGTCCACAAAGAAAACGCAGCTGGGAAGGGTAGAACATGGTGTGATCCGCAAACTGGAATACCGCAAGGCACAGCCTTATGGGGTAAGCCCGCGCAATGCCGGACAGTATTTTTTACAGGAGGCGCTCATGCAGCCGGCAGAGAAAAAACCGCTTGTGATTGTAAA
>ERZ779937.742-NODE-742-length-11615-cov-3.348702_pt1 | contig 11615 bp, 12 predicted proteins | sample MGYA00511185_ERZ779937 | MGnify/ENA primary metagenome ERZ779937 (study PRJEB29588, sample SAMEA2147216) | human gut metagenome | biome: human gut; feature: human-associated habitat; material: faeces | place: Denmark | collected 2008/2010 ... | reverse complement strand
TTCTTTACTCATCGTTTTTATCCGATGTAATATACATAGTCTACCAAATAGTTTTAATTTATAATAATAATTTTATATCCTTTTATAGACTATTGGTTCATCATATCCAAATGTACTTTTCCATTTATCTCCATAGTTTAAGATACTTCTAGGCTTGTATCAGAGAACTTATTGTTCTATAATATCCAATTATATAGTTACTAACAGGATGTTCCACAAATGAAGCTGCCTACTTTTTAAGATTGTGCTGGGTTTCCAGCTCTTTAGCGTTCAATAATTATAACCTCCTGAAAAATTTGTGATAGTTGTACAAATTGTACAATTCGTTAAAATCGTACAACTTGTACAACTGGATTATTATGGTTATATCAAATTTTTCAGGGTATTTGTATGTACATGGGGTTGAACGTTTTCTTTGATGTAATGTTTATTTTTCTTTTAAATTTTTCATTTATCAATATTATCCTGCCTATATGGGCTAATGTTATTATTTTATTATCGGTATTGATAACAATCGCTCCGTAACTGTGTATAATGGCAATATGTTCGGATTCAGATTATATGCCATTTTATTTAGTAATACAATAAAAATTTTCGTTCTTCCTTCACAAACTATTTTCCCAAACTAATCCAAATTTTTGGCGTTAAATTCAGAGCCACCACCGCCTTTTTAAAATCATTCAATGCATCCAATAGATGAAATGATTTAAAGTCTGAAAGTTTGGTTGTTAGCTTGATCTTTCAAAAAATTATCAATATTATTTAAATCTATAACATTATTGGAGTCCTTCATATAATCACTAAATAAATTATAAATGTCATCTATATTGCCCGGTGTTAGTTCCTGTGCACAGCACACATAGTATTGATTCGGCTTTAAATCATCTACTTTATTCACTTCTGATTTTAATGTATTATATAAAGCACTATAACTACTATTTATGTAATGTTTTGCCTGCACAATAATATTATGTGTACTAACATCATCAGTAGCATCTATTCCACCATCTTTCCCCTTTGCAAATGTACGAAGTTGTACCCCTAATTTTTTAGACATTATGTCACAGCATAATTTTTCAAATTCATAATCGCTTAAGTTTTTATAATTAAACATTCTATTCTCCTCATCACATTTATCTCAACTTCTCATTAATAATTTTATTGATATCCTTCTCTGCATGCATTCGTTCATAGACTTCAATTATCTTTTTAGCGGAAAATCCTGTGATTCTCTGTATCTCACTAACAAACAATCCCCTATTTATCATATTCTCAACACCCTTAAGTGATATATTAATAGCACTTACTTTTCCAATCTCTGATATCCTTATTTTATCCTATAAAGTATCAAATATATCGTTAGTTTCAAGTTGCTTTCCATCTGTATAAGTAAACATGTATTCTCTGTCTTTATATATCTGTAACTCATTATATCTATTAAACATATTCACAAACTCATCTGGCAATTCTAATATTATGTTTCCATATACTTTGTTGGTTATAACAAGTGTTCTATCCACCGGATTATATGCATCCTTTGATATTCCCAATATAATCTGAGTCTTAAATCCATATTTAATCAACAGTTCAAATATAAGCTTTTGTCCATACGGATAAAACTTGTTAGGCTTTAACTGTTCTACCATTTTTTCAATTTTTTCTACTATTTCATCAGATATAGGAATATATTCTTCATGTTCTATTGAAATTCCTATCCGGCTGCATATCTGCTCCTTCAAATATTTTTTATTACACTTGTCTTCTAACTTTTCACACTTAACTCCCATTTCCCTTAGCCATTGATAAAAATTATCTATTGCTATCAAATACCTCTCTACAGCCGCAAGACTTCTGGCTCTTTTACTGGAATTGTAGTATTCAACGCAAGAATTGGTTATACTTGTTATAATTATATTATCTTCAAACAATTTCTTTACTGAGCAATTTCCATAAATCTTATTACAATAATCCTCAAATGCTCTATAACATGACTCATAATTTCTTCTATTAATTTTTTGATAATCAGCTGAATTATAAAACATAATAATGGTATCATGTAAATCCTGATTCATATTTCCCCCTACATAATTTCATTTCATTTGTTTTACATCATATATTATGTTGCCAAATTTATCAATCTTTATTTTATATATTCTGTAGCAAAAGTCCCCTTGACAATTGTCAAGGGGACTTTAATGTATCAATAACTATTTCCTGCCCATCCGGCTCATAACAGTACATATCTTCGATGCTTAAATTTTTTTACAAAATAAGTTTCCAATAATTGTGGTGTATATATATGCTTCTTTAAATATGTACTGTTCGAGTTTCTTTATGTAATCATACTGAAACTTTTCACCTGCAAGAATACACTTTCGCATTTTGTAGGCATCAACTATGTTCTTATCTTCACTAACAACTAAAATAAATACAACTTTTTTCCTTGCATATGAAATCGGATTATCATAATTAAATGTATCATATTACATATTATTCTTCTCTGACATCTCATATAAAATATCCACAAGCCAGAACCAGTTTTGATATGCCTTTTTAGTTACGCTATCTTTAGCTTTTGATATCTTTTGATTTTTAAACTCTATAAAATACCATATATCTTCTAAATTTATCACAAAAACATCGGCTGAAGCTAATGATTCATCGTCTTTTTTCGAATCATGATTACGGATAACGCGATACATTTTATGTGCAATCTCATCCATATCTATTATTGACATATCAGCCTTTCCATTATATACAAATTGAACTTCTCCTGTATTTTTTGAGTTATCTTTATCCTCTGATACAATAGACAAGCTTGACTCCATACATATATGTTGATTATATTTATCACCAAATGCTTCTATCAGGTTTTTCATCTGATCATAATTAGTCATCTTCCGTTTCCAATTCCTCTCTTAATTGACTTAATAACAATGTTGGATCAACCATCTGCTTGTATATTTTACTTATATTATCTGAAACATTTTCAAAAACTGCACCATTATCCTTCAATGTTGACATATAATAATTACATCTATCTGATATATTATATTTAAGGGAATATAATTCCAATGCTTCCAAAAAATGAGCACTATGTGTTGTAACAATGATATGAAAATTAAATTGCCTTTGACTATTATTTCAGCATATAACAACTGCCACTCTGGATGAAGGTGTATCTCTGGTTCATCCAACACAATAACATCCTTATCCTGAACATTTCCATTTATTAATAATTGTTTTAAGATAACAAATGCCTTTAATCCTGTTGATAATGATGCAACATCTATATCCTTTGATGAATCATTATCATCTAACAGATACATATATTTCTATTTCTTAGCTACTTTTCCTACAGCAACACGATTAATTATCTTCATAATATCCTGAAGTTTATTGTCTATTAATAAATCCGAAAAAGCTTTTTCTTCTACAGACTTTTCTTCCTTTTGCATCAACTTTTGCAAAATATTTCTTTTATGAATAGGCAATTCTAATATTCCAAATGTAAAATCATTATTCATCTCATCTATAATAAATGGATCGTCTATATAAATTGAGTTATTATGAAGTTCTATCTGTCTTTCTTCTTATGAACATTCATGTTGTTCAAATTTCAATTTAATATCTTTATATTTAATTGTCAGTTTAATTTCTGCTGGTTTTTCTGATTCATATAGAGAATTAATATCTTCATGAAATACTTCATTGAAATAATTTGTATATATTTTTTTACAAAATTCTTTATCAGAAATTTTTTTATTCATTTCTAAATACTGTTTTATCCGTTCAACAAAATCAGCTTCATTTTGCAAATTCATACGATTCTGATATTCTATGCAGATTTCTTTAAGTTTTCCCGCATCAGCAATCAAAAGTTCATCAGCCAGTTCATGATAAAACTCCATAGAATAATGTCTAAGGCGTGTATTCATATCTGCTCTGTTATTTTCAATTTCTCTTCTCAAATTATATGCCAAAGAATCCAATCTTGCATTTTTCATTTTCTCATCAATATTACGTGAAGCATTAAAGACAGAATCTAAAACTTTTCCAACAGTGCTTTTTCCAGTATTATTATTTCCAGCTATAATTGTAATGCCATCTATATCAATATCAGCTTCTAAAATTTAAGCAAAATTCTTTATACTTAATTTCATTTTCACACCTCTTTTTAACAATATTGCCATAATAGACATTATTATATTCTAATATGCAATATATCATCTATTTAGGCAAATATCAATCTTGATAACAGTCTTTTACTCAAACATCTCTTCAATTTTCATACACATTTACAAATTTATCTTCAAATTCCTTTTCAGTATATGTATATACATTCTCGAAATATATGTTCTTGAACTTTTCCAGACCAAATGCTATAAAATTGCTGTTGCCTTTCTCTGTAAAATACTTGCCAATCTTTCTTTTAGAAGTATCGCCCTGACTTTTAATACGTTCACTTTCAACTTTGTCAGAATTCTTTGACTCATTATATACAAGAATAAAATTAAGGTTCTCTCTGCATTTACTTATTCTTGTGTCTGCAATATCTGTATATATAAGCAAGCTTGTATATATCTTCTCCTGAACATTATAAACGGTCCACTTATCCATTACGCCATTCTTAAATTCAATCAGATACACTTTATTATCTTTTCCACAATATAGCGCATCTGCTGAACATGGTGTATCTGTTAATCTCATTCCCCTGATATATGCAGATTTTACCTTGTCAAAGTCAGCTGCTTTTAATTGTGATTGTGTCATATACAGCAATTCTTTGCTACTGTTATCTTTTGAAGTTTCTTTTAATGTTGTCTCATTATCTTTAAAAAGCTGTTGCTTATCAGTTTTTATCTCCATATTCATACTCCATATTTTCCAGATCCTGCAATGGTCTTGCCAGTTTGGCGTATATCTGCTCAATATCATCTGTAACATCTTTGACATATGTTTCAGAATTAATTTCATCCGTCATGTAATAATTACAATGTTCTGTAATATTATATTTTTTAGAATACACCTCAATTGCATTAAGAAAATAAGGACTATGTGTGTTGAGTAATATGTTAAGTCCAAATTCTTTTTGGAGCAGTACAATTATCTCTGCGAATTTAAGCTGCCACTCTGGATGCAGATGTATTTCTGGCTCATCTAATATTATTATTCCATTCTCATCTATGCTTCCATTCTGAAGAAGTGTTTTAATAATAATAAAGCTTTTCATGCCGGTTGATATATTTACTATATCTAAAGGCTCTTTCAACTTACTTGTTTTGTATTCAAATGTTGCCTGATCATTTAATGATAATTCTCCATCACATACATCATTAATTGCATTGTATATATTTTTTAATTTTTCATCTACCAGTATCTTATCCAGAGCGTCAAAATCATTATCTTTGTTGTTATCCGAAAGCTTATTTATTAAATCATATTTATGATCAACCGGCATTCTGTAATGTATACCGCCATTTATCTCATCCAGCACAAATGGATTATCAATATATATAATATTCTTTATTAGACTCATGCAATTATCTATCTGTATATTTCCTGAATGACTCACTTTTATATTCATTGTGTTATTCTTGATAGACAGATTAATGTATGAATCCTCTTCATAATTAAGATGCCCTATCTTCATTGAAAACTCAGCATTAATTCTTTGTTTAAACATAGTTTCTATGACTTTTTCATCCGGAATCTTCATATAAGAAATTATTTTATCCGCCAACTGATTTAATACTTCAATATATACATTTTCATCTACATCACTATCTGGATACCATTTTTTCAAGTCATTAATAAGAAGCTGTCTGTCTTCAATGTATTCATCAGCTTTGTCCACTATTTCATTTGCATATTTGATATTTATATGCAACTCAACCCCATTAACTTCATGCACAAAATTAATTAATAATCGTCTTATTGATTTTAATCTTTGAAGTCTGATTTGATTTTCTTTCATATAAAATGAATTGAACACACAGAACAGCATTTTCCCAATAGTACTCTTACCAGTATTATTCTCACCTGCTATAACTGTAATTCCGTCCAATTTTACATCTGCATGTCTGATTTTTCCTATATTTTTCACTTCAAATATCATACTGCCCTCATTTCCAAACAATTATTCTATCAAAACTCATTCTCCCCAAAGAACTTCCGCTTTCTCTCAATCATCTCATCAATTCTCTCGACATAGCTTCTGACATCTTTGACATTCTCGATTCGCTCAATACGCACAGAATGGTTTTCATCTCCTTCATTATGGAACACAACCTTAGTTGAAGCACCTGCGCCGCACGCAATTATCGTCTGCTTTTCTTCCATAATAAGAATATTATATATGCATTCAAGTCCAGCAACTGCATAACCTACATTCTCAAAATTACCAGCCATATTCTTCTGGCGGTACATATAATAAGGCTGCATGTTAAGATCTCTTGCTGTCTGCTCAGTCATTGCGATAATGCTGTCTGTGTTCTTAATTGAAAGCTCTGTGTACTGTTGACGCAATATGTTAAGTCTTGAAGCTCTCTTGATTGCAAGTGAATGAACGGTAAGACTCTCCGGCCGCATCTCCTTAATTTCATTAAGTGTATGGTAAACCTCGTCTACACCCTCTCCCGGAAGTCCAAGAATCATATCCATGTTGATATTATCAAGTCCTGCTTCTCTTGCCATTGCATAAGCATTCTTAATATCTTCAACCGTATGCTTTCTTCCGATTAAATCAAGTGTTTTCTGATTCATTGTCTGCGGATTAATAGATATTCTTCCCACATTATGAGCTTTAAGAACCTTAAATTTATCTGGTGTCACGCTGTCCGGTCTGCCGGCTTCTACAGTAAGTTCACGGCATCTGCTCAAGTCAAATGCTTCTTCAACCACTGTCAGTACTTTATCTAACTGTGCTGCACTTAAAGTTGTAGGTGTTCCGCCACCCATATACACTGTATCAAGTCTTCTGCCTTTCATTGATTCAGCGACGAATCTTATCTCCTTAATAAGCGCATCCACATAATTATCTACATAATCTTTGTATGCACCAAGTGCATATGATGAAAAGGAACAGTACAGGCAGATACTTGGGCAGAACGGAATTCCAATATACAGGCTGTAGCCTGTCTTATAATCCATATCTGTAAGTATATCCAGTTCTTTCCTTGCTACTGTGAGCGCAAGTTCAGCTTTATCTTCACTTGCATAATGCTTGTCCATAAAATGTTTCTTAATCTGTTCCTTGGTTGCACCCTCTTCAAGCATTGTATACGCAATCTTACTTGGTCTTACTCCTGTAAGATATCCCCACGGAAGCTTCTTGCCTGTCTTTTCTGAAAGCTTCTTATATAAGCTGTCCTTAAACACTTCGTGGGCATTCTTCTTATCAAGCCCTGTGACATCAGGAACTTCTATTGAAAGAATCTCATCTTTCTCTTCCGGTTTGGAATCTGCCTTTAGTGCCATAACCTCAGTTCTTGGATAAAATGAACGGACAAGCACAACCGCATCATCATAAAATACATCATTATCAATCTTAATATATATCATCGTTGCTTCCTTTTCGCGTCAGTTTCTTTTCGCCTGCTGATTCCATACTCGCAAACCCGCACTATCGTGCTTCTCCGCCTGCTTTGCAGGCTGTTTGCTCGTTGATGCCCCGCGAAAAGTAAATAACGCTTCGCGTTGCTTCCTTTTCTCTTGCGGGCATCACATAAACGGATTGTTCTGCTTTTCATATCCAATCGTTGTGAACTCTCCATGTCCGGGATATACATCTGTATCATCAGGAAGCTTGCAGAGCTTGTCATGAAGAGATTCCATCATTGCAGCAGAGCTTGCTGTAGGGTAATCTGTTCTTCCGACTGAACCGGCAAAAAGTGTATCACCTGACATAAGTGTCTTGTCTGATTCGATATAATAGCATGTTCCACCTGCTGTATGTCCCGGTGTATGGATTGCTTTTATCTTAAGTCCTGCAAGTTCAAGAATATCTCCATCATTATGAAGTACATCTGCTGTAACCCTAAGACTCATGCCGTATGCATTCGACAGGTTTCTTGCAGGTGAAGCAAGAAGCTTTTCCTCGTCACATGATGCATATATCTTAATTCCATAATGCTCACGCACCTCATTAGCCGCACCTATATGGTCAAAATGTCCATGTGTAAGAAGTATTGCCTGTGGCCTGCTTGCTGAACGCACAACCATATCATATATAGACTCTGGTGAATCTGCCGGGTCAACAATAATGCTCTCGTTGTTATCTAAGTTAATTATAAGATAGCAGTTAGTAGCTACCGGTCCCAATACTCTTGATTCTATCTTAATCATAATCTGCAAACCTTTCTTAGCCGGCAGTTCTTGTTATATCAGTAACTCCGTCTATCTTTCTCAATTTATCTATAATTCTGTTAAGCTCTTCCTTGCCATGAATATCAAAACCAACACTTATGGTAGCGAATTCTTTCTTATTAAGACGGCAGTTCATAGACTTTACATCAATCTCTGCTTCTGTGAACATCCTTGATATATCAACAATAAGACCTGTTCTGTTGTTGGCAAATATATTGATTTCAACCTCATAGGTATCGCCTGCTGTCTGTCCCTGCTCCCATTCAGCCTCTATAAGACGAGCACGTTCATTAGCCGGGAAGTTGATTATATTAACACAGTCTGTTCTGTGAATTGATATACCTCTTCCTCTTGTAACGAATCCGACAATCTCATCACCAGGTACCGGATTACAGCACTTTGAAAATCTGACAGCAACATCATGGATTCCCTTAACGACAATTCCACCTTTGCCTTCCTTCTTCTTTGCCTTTTCCTTAGACTCAGCGGCAACGATTTCCTCAAGCACATCTTTGTCTGTAACTTCTGCCTTCTTGGTCTTTAAATGCTCCTCATTAAGCCTGTTTACTATCTGACTCTCTTTAAGTGCACCATGTCCAACGGCTGCAAGAATAGAATCCCAGTCTTTAAAGCCATATTTGTTAAGACATTTTTCAACATATTCAGGCTTGGTAATATCAGAAAGAACAATTCCTTTAGTCTTACAGTAGTTAGCAACCATTTCCTTGCCCTTAATGATATTATCTTCCTTTAACTCCTGCTTAAACCACTGGTTAATCTTATTCTTTGCCTGTGTGCTCTTTACAATTGAAAGCCAGTCACGGCTTGGTCCTTTTGAATTCTGCGATGTTATAATCTCGATTCTGTCACCATTCTTAATAACATAATCAATAGTAACAAGCTTTCCATTAACTCTCGCTCCTACCATCTTATTACCTACAGCACTGTGAATGCTGTACGCAAAATCTATCGGGCATGAGCCTGCAGGAAGGTTCTTGACATCACCCGAAGGTGTAAAGCAGTATACGCTGTCTGAGAAAAGGTTAAGGTCATTCTTGATTGATGATAAGAATTCCTTGTTATCAGACATTTCCTTCTGCCATTCAAGAATCTGTCTTAACCAGCTAAGCTTTGCTTCCTCACTCTGATTGTCCTTCTCGCCAGTTTTTCCCTCTTTATATTTCCAGTGGGCTGCAATACCATACTCAGCAATCTTATGCATTTCGTAAGTTCTTATCTGTATCTCAAACGGCTGTCCGTTAGATGCAATAAGTGTTGTATGGAGCGACTGGTAATTATTAGGCTTAGGCATGGCGATATAATCCTTGAAACGTCCCGGAATAGGCTTATACATTTCGTGTATTACACCAAGTGCCGCATAACAGTCTTTTACTGTGTCAACCTTGATTCTTACTGCAAATATGTCATATATCTGGTCAAGCGTCTTATTCTGGTTGACCATTTTTCTGTAGATTGAGAAGAAATGCTTAACTCTTCCGTCTATCTCAGCCTCAATACCGGCATTGCTTATATGCATGCCGACTTCTTTAATTATGCTCTTTATAAATGCTTCCCTGCCTGGTCTGTTTAAGTTGACCTGTTCAACAAGATCATTATATACATCAGGCATAAGATATTTCATTGATAAATCATCAAGCTCTACCTTAATCTTGGAAATACCTAACCTGTGGGCTATTGGAGCATATATTTCCATTGTCTCTCTTGATTTCTCAATCTGCTTTGCCGGCGACTGATACTGCATTGTACGCATATTATGCAGTCTGTCGGCAAGCTTTATAAGGATAACTCTTATATCCTTTGCCATTGCAAGGAACATCTTGCGCAGGTTCTCTGCCTGAATCTCCACCTTGTCCTTGGACCAGGACAGCTGGGTCAGCTTCGTGACGCCGTCTACCAGGAGCGCTACCTCCGGACCAAACTCCTTAGAAAGCTCATCCAGCGTCATGACGGTGTCTTCCACGACATCATGAAGAATGCCTGCCGCAATGGTCTCCTTATCCATCTCAAGCTGTGCAAGAATTATCGCCACACATACCGGGTGAATCAAGTATGGTTCGCCGGATTTTCTCTTCTGGTCTTTATGGGCATCCTTCGCCAGTTCATAAGCTTTGTTAATCATCTCCAAATCATTGGAAGGATGGTAACTGCTGACCGTTTTTTTCAAGATTTCAAACAAATCATCCGGATCTGTAAAATTCGGCGGAATCAATTCCGTTGACAATTCACCGGTATCAAACGTTTCAACCAATCCGACTGTCTTTTCTTCCTCCATATGGCTCCTCCTTCTTATGTGGTATCTTACTTATTATAATGGGATTCCCTTGAAAATGCAACTATCAACTATTCGTTTGTTTTCCCCTTCTCCGTTTCCATATGAATCTGATTCCCATCTGAAACTGCCTCAATCGTTCCCATCGTATCCGTGCGGTATATCTGCACATCATCATCCTCAAGCTTAGCAAGAGTAGCTGCATGAGGATGTCCATAAGAATTGTCTTTTCCCGCGCTGATAACAGCATACGCCGGATCCGCTTTTGTAAGAAAATTATCCCCCGTTGCCGTATAACTTCCATGATGCCCAACTTTTAGCACATCACATTCGAGATCGTAATTCTCTTTTATTATATCCTCTTCTGCTTTTTCTTCCGCATCGCCCATAAATAAAAAGCGGTTTTTCCCATAGGCAAGCTGCACCACCAAAGAATTATTATTTGCTTCCTTATAATTTTTGAGCGGTCCCAAAAAACGGATTACCACATTTTTTTCAAACCGATATTCCTTTCCGATTTCCGGCATCTGTGCCGTCTTATTCACACTCTTCAAGGCACTTTCCACATCCCGGTACGTTTTCGTCTGTTTTTTCCTCAGGCAGATACACCGTGTCTACCTGAACATTGTTAATGACATCATCAAGACCTCCGACATGGTCACTGTCCGGATGAGTTCCCACTAATATATTTAACTTTTTAATACCTTTTTTCTTCAGATAAGAAACAACCGTCTGCCCTTTTTCATTTTTCCCGGCATCAATTAACATACTAAAGTTTCCTTTTTGAATAAGCGTAGCATCCCCCTGTCCCACATCAATATAAGAAACCGTAAGGCTGCCACCATCCGCTTTTGTCTCAACAGGTTTTTCCTTTGAGACAAAAAGCCCTTTTACCGGCTGGTACAAAAGTGCTGCAGGAAATCAGTACTATTTCGGAAAGACCGGTGCAGCCAAAGCT
>ERZ779937.731-NODE-731-length-11753-cov-1.793725_pt1 | contig 11753 bp, 15 predicted proteins | sample MGYA00511185_ERZ779937 | MGnify/ENA primary metagenome ERZ779937 (study PRJEB29588, sample SAMEA2147216) | human gut metagenome | biome: human gut; feature: human-associated habitat; material: faeces | place: Denmark | collected 2008/2010 ... | reverse complement strand
TAAAGCCTTTCGGACTTCAAGGAGGAGATGGGTTTACAGATTTGATAAAGGAGAAAGACGAAGGAAAAGTCACTTTCGGAAAGTCTGATAAGCATCTGGAGTTTCAGGTATTGTTGCAATGTGATATACCCGATGCTCCGACGCAGTGCCAATCCATTCGGATAACAACCGTTGTCAAGTATCACAATTCGTTAGGTAAAGTCTATTTCTTTTTTATTCGTCCTTTTCATGCTTTGATTTGCAAATGGCTTCTGAAACGAGCGGCACGAAATTGGGGGAAAGAAAACACTCATATTGTAAAATGAGATTATGAGTGTCAAGAATTTACTGTTTGGGAAACCACCCGGGGATGGCCGTTACAGTGTCGCTTTTTGTTGGAAATTCCAGTGTAAGATGCTCTTTGGTTTTAGGAAGCATCTTACACTGGATTTTCCAACGGTCAAACGGAGCATGATTCCCGACTTGCCTTCTTTGTTTACTTGATTCTTCCGAATGTAGAAAAGAATCTTGAATGTACTCTTGCTCATAATACCTCCTTTTTTTGCCTCTTTGCCGAGGGTAAAAACTTTTAGCGGCAAAGAAATAATTAATAATTGGGTTGTGAGCAGACACTTTGAAGACAACAAACGACAAATCAGAGACTTACCATAAAAATCGTTACTAAAATCAATCGTCTGTTTTCAGTAACGATTTAGTAACGGTACTCTGTCCAAACGGGGCTTTTTTGTGTCTTTCGGATGTCCGAGAAGAGAAATAAAAAATCCCGTAAAACCTTGATTTTACGGGATTTGTCATACTTTGACCCCTTTTTGTCTTTGGGGTTCTGCGGAGAGAGAGGGTAATGAACCTTTACCCTAACTCTCTGTATATTACGCTTTTGCGTTACACCGTATTGGCGTTTTGTAGCAATCTTGTAGCACAGCATTGAATGCTTCCTGAAGTCCATCTGACGACCTCTATCGTCACTTCTTTAGGGTACAAAAGTAGTTATTTTCGAACTAATCTCCAAATGTTTGAAAATAATTTTTTTAGGATTATTTCTGCTACATTTTTAGTGCATGGTGCAAGCCCCTTATATAAGGAGGCTTGCACCATGCACTAAGGGTGAATAAGGGAACCATTGGATGTTGTCTATATCGCTTTAACTTGCATTAAGAATTATACAGAATCCTCGTCATCCAGTGGATTCCGACAGATTGGTTCAAAATGGTTTTGTGCGTCAAAGCAAGAAGCTGCTGTGCCTGGAAACTCTTCTATAAGGGCTTTCCGTACCTCATCATGTCCTTTAAATACAGTAAACCATATAGACCAGCAACCATGCCCTTGACTAAATCGACAATCGTATAAGCATCAATTGATCCAGCTATATATTTTTCCAGATAGATGTTTGCCAAGTTCCATTTTTCTGACCTTGTCCTCCACCTATAGTCTTTCGCACATGAGTCTTTCGGTCCTTTATTTAGTCCCACAAGCTCAAGCAACGCACGGGCATTGTCCGCTGATTTCCCCCTTAAAGAAGGATTCACTTCTACTACGCCTCCAGCTTTATAGCAAAGGCTCAGAAATGTATTGTTAAGGTGTGGCAAGTGGCATTTGCCATATACGACATTCTCTGTGTCTTTGTTGTCTGCCCCATTACATGTTGAACAGGAAAGCAAGAAATTACTCCAAGCAGTTTCAAGATGGGCATAGATATAATTACCATTAGCGTCTTTATATCCTTTGGGTTGGATGTGTTCTACATGCAAGTCTCGCTCATCGTCATAAGCCTTTTCGCAATAAGAACATATCGTGCCTAAGTTCATGCATAAGGGGTGCTTTGCATCTTTATAATTGGGATAATTATCATTGATGCGTGGCTCATTCGCTGGATCCCATTTCTCAACTGGTCTCATTATTTTCCCCTTTCCGCTTTAAGAAGTGCCACATAAGCCGGGTCGTCAGAAAACAGACTTTCTATATCATCCAATTCTTTCTTAACCTTTATAGCCTCTGGCGTATTTTCTTTCTTCTTTCTTCACAAGCTGGTAGTATTCTTCCGCTTTCTCTACCATTTCATTGTATTTGGCACTTCTTACAGTGTCCATATTCATCTCATTTATAACGATTTCCTCAATGCTCCGTTTGTCAGGGTCATCGTTCCCCTTTACCCCATCTAAAGTAATTACATTCTGGCTTTTTACACTTTGCACAATAAACGGCGAGTGGGTGGTTACTATAAACTGCATCATAGGGAATGCGGTCTGTAAATCCAAGAGTATATGCTGCTGCCAATGAGGATGTAAATACAAATCCACCTCGTCTATCATGACAATTCCCGGTGTCTTTTTTACAGCGTCCTCACCTAAAAAACCATTCAACTCTATGCATCGATAGGCAATTTCTGCTACGATGTTTATCATAGACTTAAAACCGTCGCTCATCATGTCATACGTAAGCCAGTAGGGTTGAGAATCTTTTGCCATCTGTATTTCGGCAGTAAACTCATTATTTTTCCGGTCAATCTCAATTGCTTTTATTGCAGGTATGGCTTTATACAACGCATTCAGGAAGGCAATGTCTGACCCTGCAAATTCCCGTCCTTTATCCAACTCCTTCTCAAATCTATAAATCCAGTCAAATGCGCTTTTGAAGTCCACTTTTTCATCCAATGCACATTTATACGCCTTTTCTTCCCTCGAAGCACGTGCTTTTGTTTTTTCTGCCCCGTTATAGTTGTTCTCAAGACGGGAGGCACCGAATGAAATCATTAGTGGCAATACAGATGTCGTTTTTGTTATGTCAGCATCACGTCGTTTTTGCTCCATGACAGCCACCATGTCTTTCAGTTCCCCAGCATTTTTACGGGAATTTTTCGGACCAAGTCTAAGCCATTTGATATCCTTTTCTTGGCTGGAGTATTCCTTTGTTGTGAAATTGTAGTTCCCATCTATGAAGCAAGCATTAACTTCAAAAGCAGGTTTTGCCTGCTGCTTTTGAAAACTTTTAGTCGTTTCACTATACCTCCTTACAATGTCACTGTCCTTTGTGTTTCTGGCACAGCCTGTGACGAGCGTCAACTCTTGCAAAAAAGCACCTAATGCTATTTGCACAGCATGAAGTAACGTGGTCTTACCTGTAGTATTGTTTCCTAAAACAACATTCATTCTTGAATCAAGAATAAAAGATTGTTCCGTAAAACCACGAAAGTTCCTTATTGTAATATCTTTTATCCACATATTATGAATTTTGTATGATGATTACTTTTTCTGCCTTTGAAGGAATATTGGATACCAATAAATCCTTAACATCAACTTGTAGCACCTCAGCTATTCTCATAAGCATTTCCAAAGATGGCTGAGATTTATTTGTGCACCATTTACTAATTGTCGTAGGATCTTTGTCAAGTACATTAGCCAGCCATTTGGCTGTACGTTTCTTTTCTACAAGTACTACTTTTAATCTATTTATGTCTTTGTCTACCATAGAATACCGGGATTATAGCGCAAAGATATATAAATTATTACGTAAATTTGTCATAAGATAAAGAAATATTGCTTATAAATTAGTGTTTTAGTCCATGATAATGAAAATGAGAAATTAAAATAAGTCAAATTATTTACTTCACATATAAAAACGCAACATCCCCAATGTATATATGGACGTTTTTCATTCGTATTAATTTTTTCCTAATATATGTTTAACTTGCACCTGTTGAAAGGTTTGGTGCGTACTCTGCAAATGTTTGCGTATTGTGCAATACAACCAATTGCAGGTGCCACTAAATTTGTAAATCATGGACAATATCGGTGCAAAACTGAAAAGACAACGTGAAGAAAGAAACTATTCACAAGAGTATGTGGCTGAGCAACTGAATGTTTCGCCCTCTACTGTATCTAGAATCGAGAGTGATGCCAGCAATATGAAACTACGCATTATAGAAGAATATTGCAAAGTGCTGGGAATGCCTATTGTAGATTTATTTGCAGAGGATGCAAAACACACAACATATACTTATTCTGTGACTCTTCAGATAGGAGTACAACGCATTGAAGAATTACAAAAACTTGAAAAAATTCTTCTTTCCATGCAAAAGAAATAATTAAAACTAATACAATATGGAAGTTATCACAATTGACAGTACTGCCTTTCTGAAATTGAAAGAGCAATTGGATAGAATTGAAAGCTATATTGAACGAACTGTGGAGTTGAACAAGGATATTGACGATGCCTTGGAAATGAGTAGCAAAGACGTAATGGAAGTCTTGCGAATATCAGAATCCACCCTGTATAGGTGGCGGAAAAACGGGGTGGTAAAGTATCACTACGCTAATTCTGGCGATGTGAGATATTACTACAAATCTCTTTTCGTTGCCATAAAATGCTACCAAGTCAAAGTCCCAGCTACGCCTAAAGAAGAAGCTCTGAGAAGGCTCATGGAGTTTAAAGACAATATGATTCTGAACGGTTATATCAATAAAGACAAAACGAAATGATAAGCAAAGACGAGATACTTGAGAGGACTAACCGAGGGCTGGATGTATTCAAATACTATTTAGGAATACCTTTCAAGCCTGGAAAAAACTTTAGGAATCCCCTATATGAAGACAAAAACGCTTCGTGCAATATCTATTTTGACAAACATTCAAAGACGTTTAAAATGAAAGACTTTGGCAATGAAGGCTATTCCGGAGATTGTTTTTGGTTTGTGGCAACATTAAAAGGGATGGATCTAAAGACAGACTTTGTCTGTATACTAGATATGATAGCAAGAGACCTTCACTTGGATTTTGTTACAGAATATTCAAAACAAGCCCTTCATCCGATGAGATGTAAGAAAGAAACCGCGGTGCAAATCACCGAGGAGGGCGTTCCTACATATGAAATTATAGAGAAGACATTCACATGTACCGAACTGAGATATTGGCAGCAATACGGCATCACTGAGGTTATTTTGGGCACTTTTCATGTATCATCAGTGAATGTATTCAAAAGTGTCAACAGGAATAATGAACCTTTCAAAATCAGAAGTTCCGAAATAGACCCCGTTTTTGCATATAAAGGATTAGGGTATGTAAAGATATACCGTCCAATGAATAAGAAATGTCGTTTTCTATATGGTGGAGAAATGCCAGAAACCTACTGCTTTGGTATTGAGCAATTGCCAAATAAAGGTGACATCGTTTTCATTACGGGCGGTGAGAAAGATGTAATGTCTTTATATGCAAAGGGGTTCCATGCCTTGTGTTTCAATAGTGAAACAGCTACAATACCTATACAAATCATAGAAATGTTAGAAAGGAAGTTCAGGCATATCATATTCCTGTATGATTCGGACGAAACGGGTAAAAGAGAGTCTTTGCGTCAATGTTCAACATTATCAGGCCATAATGTCATAAGGATGGAACTGCCTTTACCCGGGACTAAAAAAGAGAAAGACATTTCAGATTTTTTCGCATCCGGAAAAACAAAATCAGACCTTCAGTCATTAATAACGGGTGCGCTTGAAAAATATTATTCACATACACTCATGTTAATCAAATCATGTGAAATGGACTACAACAATCCTCCGCAAAATTCAAAAACCGTAGTCTCGGTCAACAATGTTCCACTTGGTACCTATGACAATCTATTATGTGTTACGGGTGGAGAAGGTACAGGTAAAAGTAATTTTATTTCTGCTATCATTGCTGGAACCTTGATAGAGGAAGACGAACATTCTGAGATTGACACATTAGGACTTGACATCACTCCGAATTTCAAGCACAAAGCAATCCTGCATTATGACACAGAACAATCAGAATACCAGCTATATAAGAATATGACAAAAACCCTAAAAAGAAGTGGCTTGTCCCATATGCCCGACAGTTATCATTCATTCTATCTTGCCTCTCTTTCCAGGAAAGAGCGATTGGATATAATCAGGGATAGCATGGATTTGTATTACCATAGGTTCGGTGGCATCCACCTGGTTGTCATTGATGGCATAGCCGACTTAATACGTTCAGCAAATGATGAAGCTGAGAGTGTTGCCATTGTAGACGAGCTTTATCGTTTAGCAGGGATCTATCGTACATGTATTATCTGTGTGTTGCATTTTGTGCCGAACGGAATCAAATTACGGGGACATATCGGATCGGAGCTTCAACGCAAGGCGGCTGCAATTATCTCCATTGAGAAAGATGATAACCCTATTTATTCGGTAGTCAAGGCTATAAAAGTACGCGATGGAAGTCCACTGGATGTTCCTTTGTTGCAGTTTTCGTGGGATGAGGATAAAGATATGCACGTTTTTGCTGGAGAGAAACCCGTTGAAGACAAGGAGCGTCGTAAACGTAACGACTTGATAAATGTTGCCAAAGAGATATTCTATACAAGAAAATCTTTGTCATACGGCGAATTGTCAGAATTGTTGTGTGAGATGCTGGATGTCAAAGAGCGTACATCTAAAAATTATATTCACTACATGAAATCTAATGGAATAATCAGCCAAAATACGTATAATAATTATATTGCAGGTAAACTCTGTAATTCATAAGAATTAGAGATTATGAGACAAAGTAAAAGTCATATAAATTCACCAAATTGTTCTTCTTGTTTCTTAAGACTATGTGCCATGCAGTCACAGATAGACAAGTTGGAACAATTGCTTTCTTGTTCAAAAGAAACTTTAAACTTTAAGGAAGCCTGCCTTTATACGGGGCTTTCCAGCAGCCAGTTATATAAATTGTTGAATGGCAAAGAAGTTCCTCATTACAAACCCCATGGAAAGTTGATATTCTTTAATCGCAAAGAACTCGACAATTGGTTGTGCAGTAACAAAAGAAATACTGAATTAGCGATAGAAATTTAAATATAAACAGGTATGCCTATCATAAAGTGGATGAACATAAAATTGGTCCGACAAATTCCAATTGTGGATTTTTTATTGGCAATAGGATTTTATCCGGTCAAGGTAACACCATGTTACGCATGGTACTACGCACCATACCGAGAGGATGAAGATCTTTCCTTCAAAGTGAATAAAAACCGCAACGTTTGGTATGATTTTGGAACGGCTAAAAGTGGCGACATCATCGATCTTGCTCTGTTAGTATATCGAACCTCAAACATACTCAAAGTGCTGAAGATGATAGAACAGGCTGCTCCTGCCTCGCCTTTGAAGGTACGTACATTCGTACCACAATCGCAACCGTCCGTATCGGATGGCAAGCAATCGCAAACGACCGCATTCCAAAACCTGAGGTTACAGGCATTGGCATCCATGCCTTTGCTTTCCTACCTTTCTAAACGAGGTGTTGACCTTGATTTAGCCAGGCAAGAATGTATGGAAGCACATTTCACCTGTCACGGGAATGGCTACTATGCCATCGCCTTTCCCAACGAGGCGGGAGGCTATGAAATACGCAATCCTTATTATAAGGGGTGCATTGCCCCGAAAGCGGTGTCATTGATTTCACAAGGCCAAAGTGACAGTGTTTGCATGTTCGAGGGGTTCATGGATTACTTGTCCTTTCTGACTTTGCGGAAACGGGAACGCTTGTCCGTACCCTGTTATGATGCAGACCTGTTGGTGCTGAACTCGGTGAACAACCTGCCCAAAGCATTGCCACGGCTGAAAGCCTATAAACACCTTTATTGCTATCTCGACAATGACGATGCCGGGCGGCGCATTGTGGATATGCTCCGGGAACTCAAAGGCGATGCCGTGCAGGACTTGATGGAAGCCTATCCGCTCTATAAAGACCTCAATGACATCCTTGTCGGGAAGAAAAAGATGCCGTAGTAGTACTGATTTGCTTGTCATAGAGCCATAAATTCGCTATTTATACGAATATGAAAGAAAATATTTCGCAAAATGAGACAAAATATACTTTGGAAACTTAATGATAATGCAGTACATGAACATAATAAAAAGTATACTATCGGATGATATTCAGTCATTATGACTGATTGAACCGTGTTTTCAGACAATCTGAAGACAATCAAAAAAGAAAAACTGGGAAAAGCCATTGTGGAATATAGAAAAAACACTATCTTTACATCAACATGCTCACCCCGCTACCCGTCAGAACAGCGCGCTTAGGGTGAGCTTTTTATTTTTATATACATGAATAAGATTCAATACCCTAAACAACCTGCTTCATTTGAAGATCAACTATCTTTGCTAAAACAGCGAGGGCTGGCATTCAGCGATGAGAATAAGGCCGTCCACTTGTTGCAAATCATTGCTTGGAAGTCATCACAAGGAAGGCCAGTCGCCCTGCCACACAGGAAGAACGGTTGGCTTTTCATGTATTCGACCCTTATGCCAGTCTGCACCCTTAGATTTCCAACTGTAAATATCGGCCACGTATCCTTGCCAGGAAGAAAAAGGATGTCGTAAATCGAGACGATAAAAGGCAGAAATCATGGGGATATTTTTGTATCCTGATTATAATTTAGTATTTTTGCATCGTTTTAATAACTGATTAAATTGATGCAAAAACAAGAATTTGACATTACGATCGTAGGAAGGAAGGTCTCGTTACAGATGCGGGGCAAGGAGCGTATGAAAGGTGTCACCATAGGAGACATTCTTGCCTATCGGTTCTATGATGGCGAATACCAAGGTATACCCTTGTTGTTTGCAGAGCCCAAAGGTACGGTGGCATCACCACGTAATCTTGCTTTGACAGCCGACAAAATCTCCGCCTCAATGGGGATTCCTGTCGTTTACCTGTTGCCGTCTGCCCCTGCATACCAGCGGCAGCGGCTGATAGACAGGGATGTCTATTTCGTGGTGTCTGCCAAATACGCCCATCTACCCATGCTGGTGGCCAACGAACGAATCCGGCACAAAAAAGCGGTAAAGGCTTTGTCCCCCGTAGCGCAATACCTCCTGCTTTATCATTTGCAGGTGGAAAGTCTGGAAGGGTTGTCAGCCAATGATGTCAAAGACAAGTTGCCTTATTCATACGCAAGCATCACCTTGGGCATGACATGCCTTGAAGACTTGGGATTGTGCGAGAAAATAGCTGACGGCCCGAAGAGAAAACTGCTCCACTTCTACCATAGGGGGATTGAATTGTGGGAACAGGCGGAATCAGTACTTGCCAACCCTGTCGAACAAAAGGTTTACTGTGACGGTTTGGACGCAGAAGAAACCTTTCCTGTTTGCGGCATCAATGCTCTTGCCCATTATACACGACTCAATCCTGACCCGGAGCGTATGGTCATGATGGAAGCAAGAAGGTTCCGGTTGTTGACGGCAGCAAAGGCCATACAGAATCCGAATGAGTATGACGGCAACATTGTCATAGAGGTATGGAAATATCCTCCAGTCACAGGTAGCAGAGAAACACCCTTGTGGGTGGATAAGTTATCGTTGTGTCTCTCTTTGCAAGAAGATGCCGATGCTCGGGTGGAAGGTGAAGTTGAACAATTAATCAAAGAAATAGAATGGAAGGATTAGAAAAATTCCGGGAAGCTTTTGAGGTTTATTCCGACAACTATGTCATCATCGGTGGCACTGCCTGCGAGATGGTGATGTCTGGTACGGCGGTTCGGCCACGCGCCACCCATGACATAGATATGATTGTTATCGTAGAAAAGATGACCGCAAGTTTTGCCGAAAGATTCTGGCAATTCATTCGGGAAGGCGGCTATCGCCCGGAGAAAAGGAAGGCTATAGACGGAGAAGCACCAAGATATGAACTGTATCGATTCGTGGATGGTAAACCCGGTTATCCGGCGATGATTGAGCTTCTTTCCCGGCATCCCGACATTCTCGGAACGCCGAAAGGTCTTGCGATAGAACCATTGCCCATGGATTCCGATACATCTAGTCTGAGTGCTATCATCATGGATGATGATTATTACCACTTCACCGTTGCACACAGCATCCTGACGAACGGCATCCGCCATGCCTCCACGGAAGCCTTGATTGCGTTGAAAGCCCGTGCCTACCTGAACTTGCTGCAAGACAAGGCAGCCGGACGGCATGTCAACAGCAAGGACATTAAAAAGCATCGTTCTGATGTTCTGAAGAACGTTGCCATTATGGAAGATACGTCGGTGTCCGCACCTGATGCCATTGTGGCATGTGTGAGGTCTTTTGTGGACTCTGTCAGAAGTGATTGGGAAACATTGGCGGAACCTCTTGCCAAGTCCCTTGGACAAGATACAGCCTTTGTGGAGAGTTTGTTGGAGGTACTGGATGGACTATTTATCGCTGAAGAACCATGAAGATACAATATGCGTCAGACCTCCATCTGGAGTTTGCCGACAACTGGCGGTACCTCAAAGCAAACCCGCTTGAAGTGGTCGGTGATATACTCGTCCTTGCGGGAGACATAGGCTATCTGGGTGATGAGAACTATTCCAAGCACCCATTTTGGGATTGGGCATCAGACAACTACAAGCAGGTGATAGCCTGCATAGGCAACCACGAATTTTACAAGTATTACGACATCGGTACGCTTGCCGACGGTTTTTGCCTTGAAATACGTCCCAACGTGCATAGTTATTACAATGGAGCGATTCGCATAGGCGACATCGACATCATTGTCTCAACACTCTGGAGCAAAATTCCCTTGGAAGAGGCGTATTATACCGAGCAGGTGATAACCGATTTTCGGCGTATTTTATATAAAGGGGAACTCCTCACTTTTGCAGACTTCAACAGCGAACACGAACGTTGTTTGTCTTTCATCAAGGAGGCCGTCAAGTTAAGTTCCGCCAGTAAAAAAGTGGTCGTAACCCACCATGTGCCCTCGTTCAGAATGCAATGTCCCAAGTTTGCCAACAGCAAGGCAAATGGGGCATTCATGGTAGAACTGGAAGAGTACGTCAAGGAATGTGGGGTGGATTACTGGATTTACGGCCATTCCCATTACAATGTGGATGTACGGATTGGTGGTACGTGGTGTGTCAGCAACCAACTGGGGTACGTATTCCATGATGAACATTTGACTTTTAATCCGGGCAAGACCTTTGAACTATAAAAGGGAAGCCTTTACATTTAGCACGGAACAACCCATTTTAATGAAAAGGACAACCGCCTGCCACATAGGTAGAACGGCTGTCCTTTCTTGTTTTCTGTCCTTTACGCTGGTCTGCGCCCTCTGACTTTCCAGCCGTAAATGTCGACCACGTAGGGATAGAGCGAGCGTGTGAGCTTGCGGAAGCCTACCTCGTCAATCTCAAGGTTGTAAATCTTGTCGGCTATCCGTTCTGCATCCTCCCGGCTTTTCGCTACCCGGTAAAGCACGTAGTTTGTGCCGTCGTGGTGCGCCATGCGCCCACGGATGTTATAGCTGTCGCCGTACCATTCGCAATCCTCGCAGGAACTATGCAGTATGTTTGCGATGTTGCTGCCCAAAATCTGATACCCCTGTCTGCGTCCACGCCACAAGCCCAAGTCACCAAAAGCGATAATTACGCCGTCTACTTTTTTGCTAAGGTTGGAACGTTCATCATCCAGCCAACTGTTGACCTCTTCGCCCCATTCCTCATCACTGACCATGTAGTTGTCATCCTCCAACTGTTCCCGTAGGGAATTCTGGTAATACTCCCTTGCCTCTTCATCCATGAAGCTGTCGTTTGACCAAATAATCTGTTTCATCGTTTCGAGAATTTAATGTTAGACTTCTTGTTCTTTCCCTACCGTCGGGCTTCTACCCGTCCACAGGGACTTGTTTTTACGTGCAAGAGCCAAGGCGGAAAGGCGGGAACGAATGCAAGGAGGAAGCAGCCACTGCGCCTTGCAGCTTCCCGACCGCCTTACCTTCGCA
>ERZ779937.727-NODE-727-length-11809-cov-1.603624_pt1 | contig 11809 bp, 9 predicted proteins | sample MGYA00511185_ERZ779937 | MGnify/ENA primary metagenome ERZ779937 (study PRJEB29588, sample SAMEA2147216) | human gut metagenome | biome: human gut; feature: human-associated habitat; material: faeces | place: Denmark | collected 2008/2010 ... | reverse complement strand
GGCGAGCACTTTAATCAGCTGGCGAAAGTCTACGCGTTCATCGGCAATGTAGTAGAAGATGGCTTTGTTGCCGTCGCCCTGATACTCTACGTCGCCTATTTTCATTTCCAGTCCCAGTTCGTTGGCTATCTGGCGGGAGCGTATCATGGTGTCGTGTTCGCGCGCCTTGGCCTCCTCGTATTTTTCCAGGTCTACGGGCTTGGCCATGCGGTATATGCGCTTGATTTCCGTACCGGCCTTGAGGCAGGCTTTTTTCATTTGCAGCGGTACGAGGCGGCCGGTGAGTGACACCACGCCGATGTCGTGCCCCGGGCTGGCTTCAACGGCTACGATGTCGCCTTTAACCAGGGGTATGTGGTTGTCGTTGCGGTAGTATCCCTTGCGGGTGTTCTTAAACTGTACTTCCACCAGGTCGCAGTGGTCGTCATGGCCGGGGGTTCCGGCCAGATAGTCGTATGTGTTCAGCTGCTTGTCCTGCCGGCCGCATCCTGAGGCGGCAAAACCATGCATGCTGCTGTCGTTTTTAAAATCGTCCATAGGTCGTTTTTACGTTTTAATAGGAATTTATATGTTGTAGGGGCAGTTTGGGCTGCCCCCCCCTGGGGTGCGGGGTTATTTGATGAGCAGTACAATGATGTGCAGCGCCAGGTCGAAAAGCACGATGCGGGCGTTGGCGTTCTGCTCAATGTCGCGCTGGGCCGCGGCAAACTCGTCCATAATGCCGATTACGTTGCGCTCGTTGACAAAGCGGGCAAACCGCACGGCAAAGTCGGCTTCCTTTTGTTCCATGTGGTTCATTTGGGGCCGCCTGAAGTTGTAGATGAAGTTTTCGCGCACCATCCGCTGGCAGTAGGTCAGAAAGTTTTTCTGTTTTTCGCGTCCCCACGAGCCTACCTGCTCGCTCCATTCCATCAGGTCTTTTACCTTGCGCGAATAGCTCAGACGCATCAGCAGCACAAAAAGGTCGAAAAACAGATTGGTGTCGCGGTTGGCCATCAGTTGCTGCCCGGCTCTGACGAGATTGCCTTGCGAAAAGTGGGCCACGTCGTTGGCGTCGGCCGCCTGCAGACCGTTGTGTTCCTGCAGGTAGCGGGATATCAGCGCTTCGGACAGGGGCTTGAACTCGACATACTGCGTACGGCTGACAATGGTGCCCAGCACTTTATCGGGCTTTTCCGATACCAGCATGAAGAGGGTTCCGGCGGGTGGCTCTTCAATGATTTTCAGCAGTTTGTTGGCCGCTACGGGATGCATGAGCTCCGGCAGCCAGATGATAACGATTTTGTATCCGCCCTGACTGGACTTGAGGCTGAGGTTCTGCAGTATTTCCTGTCCCTGCGCCGCATAAATCTGGGCCTGCTGGTTTTCAATTCCCAGGCTTTTGAGCCATGTCGGGAGGTCAAAGTAAGGATTTTGGCACAACAGCTGGCGCCATTCCTCCAGATAGTGTGCGCTGAGGGGCTCGCCGCTGTGTCCTTTGGCCTTGATGACGGGATAGGTAAAATGCAGGTCGGGGTGGGCAAACTTTTTGAGCATCATGCAGCTGTTACACCGTCCGCAGCTGTCTTCGCCGTTCTCGGGATGCTGGCAAAGCAGATAGGAGGCAAAGGCCAGAGCCATGGGCAGCTTGCCGCATCCCTCGGGGCCGCCGAAGAGCAGGGCATGGGGCAGTTTTCCTCCGGCTGCCATGAGGCGGAGCTGCTGCTTGATGTCGTCTTGTCCCAATACTTCGCTGAACTTCATGATGCCTGTCTTACGAATTAATAAATTTGCCGGGCTATCTGGCAGATGCTGTCGACGGCCGACACGGTGTAGAAGTGCAGACTCGGCACGCCGTGCTGAATCAGTTCGCGGCATTGCTGCACGCCCCATTCTATGCCCACGGCCTTCACCTCGTCGTCGGTCTTGCACTTGATCAACTCGTGTGTGAGCGGCTCGGGCAGGTCGCAGTGGAACGTCTTGGGCACCACCGTAATCTGCGAAAGGCGGCTCAGGGGCTTGATGCCCGGAATGATGGGCACCGTAATGCCGGCCTGACGTGCCCGCTCAACGAAACGGAAAAACTTCTGGTTGTCGTAAAACAGCTGTGTCACGCCATATTGGGCACCCAGTTCCACCTTGCGCTTGAACCAGCCCAGGTCGGTCTCTTCATTGGGGGCTTCCTCATGCTTTTCGGGGTAGCAGGCCACGCCGTAGTCAAACGGTACGCCCGGCACCTTGATGGGGTCGCCGTTTTCAAAGAACCCCTCGTTGAAGCGGTTAATCTGTCCCAGCAGTTCGGTGGTGTGTGAGTAGCCGCCTTCAACGGGTTTGAACACGTTGTCTTCCTTGGCCTTGTCGCCGCGCAGGGCCAGCAGGTTGCGGATGCCCAGAAACTGCAGTTCGAGCAATACGTACTCCGTCTCCTCACGCGTGAACCCGCTGCACAGGATGTGCGGCACCACCGGCACTTTGAATTTTTGCTGGATGGCGGCAGCCACAACCACCGTGCCCGGACGGCGGCGCAGGCGCTCGCGCTGCATCAGTCCGTTGCCCAGGTCCTTGTAGACGTATTCCGAGCGATGGGTGGTGATGTTGATGTAGCTGGGCCCGAACTCCATCAGGCGTTCGATATTGTTGTACAGTTTCTCAGTTCCTGTGCCTTTCAGGGGCGGCAGCACTTCAAAGGAGAAGGCCGTTTGGCGGGTTGAGGTGATTTGGTCAATGATATTCATAACGTGAACGGTAAGACGCAATAGCGTATTTTATTCGCAATTTAATTTGCAAATATACAAAGAAGCGGCCACATGGCAAAGGAAATGGCGCGTTTTCTTCATCGGCCACCCTCTGCGAGGCCCCATCCGCAGACTTATGTGTCCACCGTCTAGCCGTAAAGTCGGCAAGGCTACCGCCAGCATTTCGTCAACAACAAGGAGAGCATCTCAGTTTGTCAGAACGATGCAAGAAAGCAACCGCTCAAAGGGGCAAGTTGTATCTTTTTGTTAAAAATACAACAAAGCGAGAAAATAATTTGGTTTTTATTTTGCAGAAAGGTAGATTAGTCGTATATTTGCAGCATAACGTAAACTTTTAAATATAGCGACTATTATGACAACGAAAACAATCATCGTCAGCCTTATCATCGTAGTAGCCATCTGCGTTGTCGTCTTTGAGTACTTCCACAAGAAGCACGCCAAATATACCGAAGACGAGCTAAAGCAATTCACCATCGACCTTTTTGCGCAAAAAGGAGTGGAGAGCATCGCCTATGATCAATACATCGCGGCCGTGAAACGCCACTACAACATTTCGCAGAAGGCTGCCACCGCATTGGTAGGCAAGGCACAGAAGTACAGAATCGTCGCGCTGAGCAACCACCAGGTGACCTTGGCGGGATAAGCAGCAAGCGCCATACCATACGCGCACGGGCGGCAAAAATCCGTAGCAGGCAGGGGCTTAGGCTCCTCCTGACGGACTTTTGCCGCCCGCGTGATAGATGGAGGCAAGAGGCCTTAGAGGCGCATCGTCTGCAGAGGCGTGCCGTCAAGGCGGTAGATAGTGAACAAGCCGTCCTCGTAGGTGGCGAAGGTCGGTTCCTTGCCACCCTTGGGGAAGGTGATGGATCCGAGATTGACGAAGGCGGGACCTTCCCCCTGCGACAACTCCCAAAGATGGCTGTGTCCACAGACGAGGACGTCGTAGGGGCCGACAGGCAGCTTCTCCTTGTTGTAGAGATGGCCGTGGGTCAGAAAGAGTCTGCGACCACCATCGACGAGCAGCAGATAGTCGGACATCATCGGAAACTGGAGCAACATCTGATCGACCTCTGCGTCGCAGTTGCCACGCAGGGCGACGATCTGACTGGCCCGGGCGTTGAGGTCGGCGACGATGCCCTGGGCGTCAATGCCCTCAGGGATGCGGTTGCGCGGACCATAGTTGAGGATATCGCCGAGGACGCAGAGCATATCGCAATGATTCTCGTCATAGAATTGGAGCACTTTCTGCAGAGCTGGACGGCAGCCGTGGATGTCTGAGACCAATAAGTATTTCATGTTCGTTTGCTTTTTGGCCGCAAAGGTAAGGATAAAATGTCAATCCCCCACCCTCGTTAGCAGTTTTTTGGCCAGAAGAGAAAAGAACGAGAGCACCCGCCTCGTCTCCTCGAAGAAGATCAGGCGGGTGCAGGATTCTATTTGCTTGATGTTTGTTCCTATTCGGAACGCGGTGCTACCTTAGCCCTCGCGGCTTAGTAGTTTTCTGCGTTGATCTCGAAGTAGCTCAACGGGTGGTTGCAAACGGGGCAAACCTCCGGAGCCTTCTTGCCAACAACGATATGGCCACAGTTGCGGCACTTCCAGATGCGGTCGCCGTCACGAGAGAAGACAATGCCCTCCTCGATGTTCTGAAGCAACTTGCGATAGCGTTCCTCGTGGTGACGCTCGATGGCGCCAACCATACGGAACTTGGCGGCAATCTCCTTGAAGCCCTCCTCGTCGGCCTCCTTGGCCATACGATCGTACATGTCCGTCCACTCAAAGTTCTCGCCAGCGGCAGCATCCTTCAGGTTTTCAACCGTAGAGGGCACCTCGCCACCATTGAGATACTTGAACCAGAGCTTGGCGTGCTCCTTCTCGTTGCCTGCAGTCTCCTCAAAGAGAGCAGCGATCTGCTCATAACCATCCTTGCGAGCCTTGGAAGCATAGTATGTATACTTGTTGCGCGCCTGGCTCTCACCTGCAAACGCATCCATGAGATTCTTCTCAGTCTTGGTACCTTTCAGTTCTTTCATCTTGTTTGAATTTTAAGTATTTCGTAATGTTTTGTTCTCACTCATGCAATCTTTTTTGGATTGCGATGCAAAGGTACGACATTTCCTTGTAATAATTACAATACTTGGCGTTAAAAAAGCTAAATTGCCTCGAAAAACCGACTGTTTTCGCTTGTGTCGGAATATTTGCGTAACTTTGCAGCCATGAAAATAGGTACAATAGACTTAGGCAACCGCCCTTTGCTGCTCGCTCCGATGGAGGATGTGACCGACATCGGCTTTCGCCAGATGTGCAAACGATTTGGCGCGGCGATGGTATATACGGAGTTTGTATCGGCAGACGCCATCATCCGCAATATCGACTCGACGCTACGCAAGATGGTCATCGACGACCGGGAACGTCCCGTGGGCGTGCAGATCTACGGCCGCGACGTGGCATCGATGGTGGAGGCAGCACGCATCGTGGAGCAAGTACACCCCGACGTGATAGACATCAACTTCGGCTGCCCCGTGAAGCGCGTTGCCGGCAAGGGTGCCGGTGCCGGTATGCTACAGAACATTCCGCTGATGCTGGAAATCACTCGTGCCGTGGTAGATGCCGTGAAGATTCCCGTCACCGTGAAGACCCGCCTGGGCTGGGATGCCAACAGTAAAATCATCGTAGACCTTGCCGAACAGTTGCAGGACTGCGGCATTGCCGCCCTCACCATCCACGGCCGTACCCGCGCCCAGATGTATACCGGCGAGGCGGACTGGACACTTATCGGCGAGGTGAAAAAGAACCCACGCATGCACATTCCCATCATCGGCAACGGTGATATCACCACTCCCCAACGGGCCAAAGAATGCTTCGACCTCTACGGTGTGGACGCCATCATGATAGGCCGTGCCAGCTTCGGCCGCCCGTGGTTTTTTAAAGAAGTGAAGCATTATTTGGAGACGGGCGAAGAACTCCCTCCGCTGAGTTCTGAATGGCGGCTGAACGTACTCCGCCAGGAAGTGGAAGACAGCGTCAACCTGCTGGATGAACGACGGGGCATACTGCACGTGCGCCGCCACCTGGCAGCAAGCCCGCTCTTCAAAGGGATTCCCAATTTCCGCGACACCCGGATAGCCATGCTGCGGGCAGAGACGAAGGAGGAACTGTACCGCATCTTCGAAGAGATAGAACCGTTGCTGCCATAGGAGAAAACCGCATACGATTTTTACCATCGAGTCCGACATTTGAGCAATCATCCTCACGCCCCTTCTTGAATAGCTTCTGAGAGGGGGGCTATTCAGACGCAGATGACACGCTTTGTTGCCATCCGCATAACTCACTGTCTGTCAGCAAGAAATTTTGCCAACCACTTGCCTTGCCCTTGGCAAACTTTTGCCATGCCTATGGCAAAGTTTTGCCAACGCGGTGGCAAAGCCTTGCCAATGGGAAGGCAAAACCTTGCCAACAAGGAGGCAAGAAAAAAAACATTGTTTCTTTGGCAGAAAGAAACAAGTCCCTATATTCGTCTTCCCAAGAAAGAAAGAATCCCATAAATATGTCTTTATGAAAAAGAAAAAACTGCTCAAACAGCTCATCGTAAACTTCCAGCATTCACTTCCGGCAGAAGTTTATCCGCGTACATTGGTATTGCCCACAGACAGTGGAAAGATAATCACCGTGCCCGACTAGCGGAACATCGGCTGCGCAAACCATCGCTTGAACATCCACGTGGCCAGGATATAAATGCCGAAAGCCGATACGAAACCCACGATAGAGTCTATCAGGTAATGTGCCTGGATATAGACCGTAGCCCCGCACAACAGCAGATAGAAAGGAAACAAGCAGGCAAACAGACGCTTGCTGCCACGCCATGCCATAATCATCAGTACCGTAGACATTCCGACGTGCGAACTGGGAAAAGCAGCCGTGGGGCGCTCACCCACCTGCTGGGAACTCTCCACCAGGTTGTAGAAGAAGCCGTGCTCATAGCCCGGACCGGGAAGAAGTTCCTGATGGTGATGGAAATAGTCACCGATGGACGGGAAGATACCTTGCGCCACATGGTCGCTTCCAATGGCGGGGAAGTAGAACTGCGGCCCGGCAACGGGGACGAAGATATAAATAAGGTAATAGATGAAGAAAGCGGTGACGATGACGAACGAAACCTTCTCGAAAAGGTCGAAACGATAAAGGAAATACCACACCACCACCAGCAGAATCATCGGATAATAGAAGAAGTACCCCATATTAAACGGCTCGCTCACCCACATCTGCGGAAACCTTTCACAGAACCACACAGCAGGCTGTCCGCCAAACATCCACTGCTCCACCGACGCGAACACGTGGTCGAGATTGGGGAATATCCGGTTGAACTCAAAGGTGTCGGGATACCAATAGGAAAGCAGTGACATCTGGATGGCTATGCGCACAAAGGCAGAGAACTTGCAGGGTGCCAGCCGGTAAAGATACATCAGCAGGAACGTCATACCCGCAATGACAACACGGTCTGCAAGCATCTGCACCGGATGATCCATTTCCTGAAAAAGAAACAGAATGAGAATGGAAGTCAGCAAATTGTATATCAGCGTAATCTTCTCTACCGCAAAAAGCCCCTTACGGGTTTCTACCCTTTTAAATAAATCTAAAGCCATCCCTTATCCTTATACCAGGCAATGGTTTCCTTTACACCCCGTTCCAGGTCGTACTCAGGACTGAAGCCCAGTTCCTCGACGGCCGGTGTGATGTCACACTGCCAGTTGCGTTGTTTCATTATTCTATACTTGTCCGAATTGAGCGTACTGGTCTTGTTCTGCCGCTTCGCCCAAAATTCAGCGAGCAAAGATACGACTTTCAATACAATTAACGGACATCTCAGGCGAATAACAAACGGATTGCCCAATTCTTTCCTTATCAAATCGGAAAAAGCACGGCTGCTATACACCTTCCCGTCAGCCAGGAAATAGGCGCGGCGGGACACCTGCTTCTCTATCCCGAGGAAGACGGCCTGCACGATATCCTTTACATATACAAACGTCAAGTCCTGGCGGCAGAAGCCTACAGAAAAGTCCGTATGCTGCCGGATGGACTTTGCCATAAGATAATAATCCTTCTCACGCGGCCCGTATACACCCGTCGGCCGGTAGATGACGTAGGGGAAACCCGGAATACTCTGCAAATAAAGTTCTGTTTTCAGTTTACTGAGTCCGTAGGCGGTATTGGGTGAAGGGGGGTCACTCTCCATAATCGGGTCGTAGGTCCTCTCGCGTACCGGGCCGAACACACTCAGCGTACTGATGAAGATAAACTGCTTGGGAATCATGTTCAGCTCCCTCAGCGTATCGATGAAGTATTTGGTCTGCAGATAATTCACCAAATCGAATTCGTTCTTGTCCACACACTTCGTCACACCGGCACAATGGACAATATAATCAAATTTATTGTAGGTCCCTTTATGTCCCGAGAGTTGTGCCCTCAGTTCATTGGGGTGCGCAAAGTCCAGTTCGAGGAAATGTATCTTGCGGTCACGCAGATACTCGCGGCTGCTGGACGAACGTACACCCGCCCACACACCGAACTTGCGCTTCAACGCCTCCTCCACGATGAAACTTCCGATAAATCCGCTTGCTCCTGTAATTAAAATCGATTCCACTTCTTCTGTTACAAATTACTAATTACTTTTCATCCGGTCCGTCACCTTGACGCTCCTTGTGTTACTCTGTCGCCTCGTTACTCTTCTTCACCGGCTCCACATGGATGCTGACCAGTGTTCCTTTGCCGAACTGCCTTTTCAGCTTGTTCTCCACCGCCGTTGCCGTCTCGTGAGCTTCCTCCAGCGAGATGCTGCCATCCATACGCACATGCACCTCGATGGCACAATAACTGCCGATGCGGCGCGTACGAAGGTGATGCGGCGAGCTGATACCGGGAAAAGAAAGAATCGTCTTCAGTATCTCATCCTCCACCTCGACGGGCAACGATTTCTCCAACAGTTCGTCCACACACGGTATCAACAACTGCACGGCCACCTTCATAATGAAGAAGCTGACAATAACTGCTGCCACCGGGTCCAACACCCGGTCACCCAAAAGAATGGCGCCACCTATACCCGCTGCCGTGCCTATGGACGAAAACGCGTCACTCCGGTGATGCCAGGCATTGGCAACAACCGCCTGCGAATTCAACTTCCTGCCCTTGAATACGGTATATTGATAAAGCACTTCCTTGAAAACGATGGATACCAATGCAGCCACCAGTGCCAGTATACCGGGTTCCTGCAGAGAGCCGCCTTGCAGGAAGCGGTAAATGGAGGAAGCCCCGTTCCAGAAAATGCCGAATCCCACAAACAACAGAAAAATACCGATAATGGCAGTTGCCAGCGTCTCGTACTTGCCATGACCGTAATCGTGTCCTTCATCTTCGGGCTTTGCCGAAATGCGCACAAAAACAATGACAATAATATCTGTAATGAAATCCGACAAAGAATGTACCGCATCCGCCAGCATGGCGGCACTGTGACCTACAATACCTGCAAAGAATTTGAAGACAAGCAAGAGAAAGTTTACCACACTTCCCACAACCGTCACCCGGTAAATGTCTTTTTCCCGTGTGGCATCTACTTTTTTGTTCAGAGTTTGCATTTCCATCTGCTTTTCGTCTAAGGTACAGCCTATCTTCACTTTGTGTGCAAATATAGTACATAAATCCATTACAATCTGTCGTTCCTTCATTATTTTCAATAGAATGATAATATTTTGAAGTCTGAGTGAACGAAGGAACATATTTATTTGTTTACTTTGCAAGAGGTAATCACCACAGATTACACAGATTGACACAGAATCTCTATTTATACATAAAATACATCATAACATTATGGCCAAAAAGAAAGAAAAGAAAGCCGGCAAACGCATGAAGAAGAAAGAGCTCGTCAAAGTACTGCTGGAATTCTTCCACACAAAGCAAGACGAAGTATTATCCCTGAAATACATCTTTGAACAACTCCACCTCACCACACATCCGCTGAAGATGCTGTGCATGGACATCTTGTCCGAACTGTCGATGGACGACTACATCACAGAAGTGGATAAGCACAAATACAAGCTGAACAACCACGGCGTGGAAATGACCGGAACCTTCCAGCGCAAGAGCAACGGCAAGAATTCCTTTATACCGGAAGGTGGAGGCGAACCGATATTCGTGGCCGAACGCAACTCGGCACACGCCATGAACAATGATAAAGTGCGTATCGCCTTCTATGCCAAGCGTCGCGGACGCGAAGCCGAAGGAGAAGTCATCGAGATACTGGAACGTGCCAACGATACCTTCGTGGGTACCCTGGAAGTTGCCAAGTCATACGCTTTCCTTGTAACGGAAAACCGTACGCTTGCCAACGACATCTTCATCCCCAAAGAAAAGTTGAAAGGCGGCAAGACGGGCGACAAAGCCATCGTAAAGGTGGTGGAATGGCCCGACAAAGCCAAGAACCCCATCGGCCAGGTAATCGACATCCTGGGGCGCGCAGGAGACAATACCACCGAGATGCACGCCATCCTGGCGGAATTCGGCCTGCCCTATGTCTACCCCGCTGCCGTAGAGAAAGCTGCCGACAAGATACCCGCCGAAATCTCCGCCGAGGAAATAGCCCGACGTGAGGACTTCCGGGGTGTGACCACCTTCACCATCGACCCCAAGGATGCCAAGGACTTCGACGACGCCCTCTCCATCCGCAAACTGAAAGGGGGACTTTGGGAAGTAGGCGTACACATTGCCGACGTGACCCACTACGTGAAAGAGGGCGGCATCATAGACAAGGAAGCCGAGAAGCGTGCCACATCCGTCTACCTCGTAGACCGCACCATCCCAATGCTCCCCGAACGGTTGTGTAATTTCATCTGTTCACTCCGCCCCGACGAAGAGAAGCTTGCCTACTCCGTCATCTTTGAAATGACGGAAAAAGGCGAAGTGAAGAACTCACGCGTAGTACATACCGTCATCAAGAGCGACCGCCGCTTCACCTACGAAGAAGCCCAGGAGATTATAGAAACCGGCAAAGGAGACTTCCAGGAAGAGGTGCTCCAACTGGATAAGCTTGCCAAAATACTGCGTGAGAACCGCTTTAAGGCAGGAGCCATCAACTTCGACCGCTACGAAGTGAAGTTCGAAATTGACGAGAAGGGCAAACCCGTCAGCGTCTACTTCAAGGAGTCGAAAGATGCCAACAAGCTGATAGAGGAGTTCATGCTGCTTGCCAACCGCACCGTAGCCGAAAAGATAGGCCGCGTGCCCAAAGGCAAGAAAGCCAAAGTGTTGCCATACCGTATTCACGACCTCCCCGACCCGGAGAAGCTGGACAACCTGGCACAGTTCATCGCCCGTTTCGGCTACAAGCTGCGTACCAGCGGTACAAAGACCGACATCTCCAAGTCCATCAACCACCTGCTGGACGACATCCAGGGCAAGAAGGAGGAGAACTTGATTGAAACCGTCTCCATCCGCGCCATGCAGAAGGCACGCTACTCCGTGCATAACGTGGGGCACTATGGTTTGGCTTTCGATTACTATACCCATTTCACCTCGCCCATCCGCCGCTATCCGGATATGATGGTACACCGTCTGCTCACCAAGTACTTGGACCAGGGAGGCCGCACCGTGTCCGAACAGAAATACGAAGCCCTCTGTGAACACAGCAGCAGCATGGAGCAGATAGCCTCCAACGCGGAACGCGCCTCCATCAAGTACAAGCAAGTAGAATTCATGACCGAACGCCTGGGACAGACCTTCGACGGTGTCATCTCCGGTGTAACGGAATGGGGTCTCTATGTGGAGCTGAATGAGAACAAGTGCGAAGGCATGATTCCTATCCGCGACCTCGACGATGACTATTACGAATTCGACGAAAAGAACTACTGCCTGCGCGGCCGCAAGAATCATCATACGTATTCGCTGGGCGACAAGGTGCGCATCAAGGTGGCCCGCGCCAACCTCGAGAAGCGCCAGCTTGACTTCGAGCTGGTCAGCCGCCCCGACGAGCAGCCCGTGGCCCTGCTGCCGCCCACCGTCAAGGAAAAGAAAGGCGGCAAGAAAGG
>ERZ779937.722-NODE-722-length-11859-cov-1.833446_pt1 | contig 11859 bp, 10 predicted proteins | sample MGYA00511185_ERZ779937 | MGnify/ENA primary metagenome ERZ779937 (study PRJEB29588, sample SAMEA2147216) | human gut metagenome | biome: human gut; feature: human-associated habitat; material: faeces | place: Denmark | collected 2008/2010 ... | reverse complement strand
TACGCTGATGAGCATTTTCAGGAGAAATGGCCATGAACAAGAATCAAAATGAATCAGTCCAGCAGGCGGCGGAACGCCCTAAGACACTAAGGATCATCCTTTCGATCGTTATTGCGTTTTTTGTGTGGATGGCTGCCATGCTGGCGGCGCCGGAGATCACGAAAGCGATAAGAGATGTTCCCATTACGGTGGATATCCCAACCAGTGCGATGCTGGAGGTAGTGGATGGCGCGGATACCAAGGTCTCACTGGTCCTGGACGGCAAGCAGTTTGAGATTTTGAAGTTCCGCTCTATGCGTGTGGATGCAGAAAAGGATGGTGTGGCACGTCTTTCCACCGGCGATAAGGATGACCGTATTACAAAGGTCGGTCACATTATCCGTGCCTGCCGTCTGGACGAACTGCCTCAGTTGCTGAACATCCTGAAGGGTGATTTGTCTGTTGTGGGCCCCCGTCCGGAGCGCCCGGAGATCGCCGCACAGTATTGCGAGGAGATGCCGGAGTTTGCGCTGCGTTTGCAGGCTAAGGCTGGTCTGACCGGCTATGCACAGGTATATGGCAAATATAATACCACCCCCTACGATAAGCTGCAGATGGATCTGATGTATATTGCCCATCCCAGCCTGATCGAGGATTTGAAAATCATGCTGGCGACCGTGAAGATCCTGTTTATGCCGGAGAGCACTGAAGGTGTGGCGGAAGGTGCGACTACGGCGATGGGGCAGCAGTAAGCGCATTGTTTAGCAGAGATTTTAACTGACGCAGGCAATATTTGGTTATAGAAATACAAGGTAGTAACCTATGATATACGGAGAGGAATGTAGATGAAGAAGGTATTATTTGTTGCGACTGTTGTTAAAACGCACATTATGGAGTTTCACATTCCATATCTCAAAATGTTCAAAGAAATGGGCTGGGAGACTGCGGTCGCAGCACGGAACGATTATGAGAATCCGGCTGATTGTGTAATCCCTTATTGTGATACCTACTATAATATTCCTTTTGAGCGCAACCCGCTGAAACCGGGCAATTTGAAGGCATATAAAGAATTGAAGCATATAATTGACGAAGGCGAGTACGATATCATCCATTGTCATACTCCTGTTGGTGCTATGTTAACCCGTTTGGCGGCAAAACAGGCACGCAAAAAGGGAACGAAGGTGTTCTATACCGCACACGGCTTCCATTTCTATAAAGGTGCACCAGCAATCAACTGGATTCTGTATTATCCGGTTGAGAAGTGGCTTTCCCGATATACTGATGTTCTTATCACAATCAATAAGGAAGACTATGAGCGAGCAAAGACGTTCAAAGCTGGCAAGGTGTGCTATGTGCCAGGTGTTGGAATTGATTTGAAGAAGTTCAATGCGGGGTATGTGAATAAGGAACAGAAACGTAAAGAAATTGGTGTATCTGCGGACGATTTTGTGTTGCTTTCTGTAGGCGAGCTGATTCCTCGTAAGAATCATGAAGTTGTCATCCGGGCGCTGTCAGTATTAAAGCAGCTGGACAAGTTGAATCATATCGAATATGTGATTTGTGGTCGAGGTGCCTATGAGGCTGATTTGAGAAAGTTGGCAGAAGGACTGGATGTGGCGGATCATGTTCATTTTCTAGGTTATCGCAATGATATTTCTGAAATCTGCAACTGCGCAGACCTGTTTGTATTCATGTCCCATCAGGAAGGGCTTCCGGTGGCACTGATGGAGGCCATGGCCTGTGGACTACCGGCTGTCTGCTCGAACATCAGAGGCAACACGGATCTGATTGAAGACGGAGTTACGGGTTTGCTTGCCAATAACACACCGGAGGAAGTCGCACAGTCTATTAGCAAAATGAAGAACGATACAGCTCTCCGTAACCGTGTGGCATCGGCTGCATTACAAAAAATCAAGCAATTCGATTTGAGTAGTGTAGAAGATGAAATGTCAAAAATTTACGGGGGAGGGGTAAGAAATCTTGTCCTGCAGGGAGTATACAAGGGACAGAGAATTCGTAAAGAACTTGGTATTCCGCTGAATGCAAAAGTAATCCTTTCTGTTGGTGAAGTCAATAAGAACAAGAACCACAAAGTTGGTATTGAAGCTCTTGCCAAATTGAGAGACAAGAACACCTACTATGTAATTTGTGGACGTGGCCCTCTGATGGAGGCACATAAAGAATTGGCACAGAGTTTGGGTGTGGGTGACAGAGTGGTTCTGACCGGGTATAGAACGGATGTCGCCGATTTCTATAAGATGGCTGATGTGTTTTTGTTCCCTTCGTTTAGAGAAGGACTTCCTGTTGCGGTAATGGAAGCAATGGCAAGTGGACTTCCGGTAATTGCCACCAAGATTCGTGGTAGTAGTGATTTGGTACAACAGGGGGCATTGTTCGATCCGACAGATGTTGATGGGATTGCAAGGGCGATTGAAACACTGCAGCAGAGCAATGTGAAACATGAGACGGCTGTATTTGATATCCATAAGGTAATGGAATCAATGAAAACGATTTATGGTGTATGAGGAGAATTGATACGTGGAGAATCGGATGAAGTTTGAAGGGCAAATTGAGTGCATTTCAATATTACGAGTTGTCGGAGCCTTAGGCATTGCGTTATACCATATTGGCACATTCAACGATCATATCGCTACATTACAGGCCGGCGTGAGCTTGTTCTTTTGTATTAGCGCCTTTCTTATGATGTATACAACTCAGAAGGGGATATCCAGTCATTATATCTTGAAGAGATTGATTCGGATTGTTCCTCTCTACTGGATTATGACGGCGTTTACTTTTGCAGCAATGCAGGTTGTTCCGTCGATTTCAACGGGGGGGGGGTACGCCTGAGTTCATCAAATCGCTATTCTTCATACCGTATGTTCGCCACGCCCTGAAATCTGCAGATGTAGTAAGACCGATGGTAGGTCCCGCATGGACGCTTTTTTATGATGTTTACTTTACGTTCATTTTTGGCTTATGCATGAAGATTAGCCATAAATTCAGAGGAATACTGGCTGCTGTGGCTTGCACGATGCTGTTGATGATTCAGTATAGGTTTAGTCCGGAGCATCCTTTTCTGTTTATTTTGGCACAACCGTGGTGGATTTCATTTGTAGTAGGCATAGGCGTATTTTATGCGCTTCGATCCGTTTGGAACAAGAGCGTTACCACGAGGCTGCAAATTCTGTTAGGTGCATTGGCTGCGATTGCATTGGTACTTATGTTTCTAAGTGATTTGAATATTTACAGGAATGCGGTTCTGTCTGGAGTGGCATTATTTTCCTTGGTACTGGTTTTTAAGAAACAGGCAATGCCCAAAGCAATCAATCATCTTGGTAAAATAAGCTTTTCTTTCTATATGATTCACTATTATGTGATTTTGGTTGTTGGAAAAGTAATTGACTTAAAAGTCTTTTCTGTAAAAAGTATGTTTGCAATTGCTATTATCATGCTATCAAGCGTTGTGTTGGCGAGCATTTCGAATTATCTCATTGAGGACAAATTTTCCAATTTCTTAAAGAAGAAACTTAGTAGGGTGTAAAGAGGAGAAAAACAGTGAGCAAAATGATTTCATTTATTATACCAGTTTACAAGGTTGAAAAATATATAAATGAATGCGTAGATAGCATTCTTAACCAGCTCACTGATGCTTGTGAAGTCATTTTGGTGGATGACGGTTCGCCGGATCGTTCTGGTGTTATTTGTGATGGTTATGCAGATAGGGATTCGAGAGTAAAGGTTGTTCATCAGAAAAACGGTGGACTTGCGGCTGCAAGAAATACGGGGCTTGACTGCGCTCGAGGAGAGTATATTGCATTCGTTGATTCTGATGATTATTTGGACGGACAGTGTGTCTCCAAAATTTTAAACTGGATAACTCTTGGCGGTGCGGATATCTGTTTTATGAGAGCCAAGAAGGTGTTTCCGGATGGCAAGCAGCAGCTGCTTGATGATGAGATGAATGCTGCAGAGCTCAAAGGAAGCAAGGAGTCCGCAATAAAGTACCTGTCGGAACGTTCCAAATATCCGGGAAGCCCTTGTACAAAACTTTTTCGTCGCGCACTGCTGGAGAGAAATCACCTCAGATTCCCGGATGATAGAAGAGTATCCGAGGATTTGGGCTTTGTCCTGCAATGTATCTTGAATGCAGACTCCTACGATGCACTGCCAATAGATTATTACTACTATCGACAGGCGCGGGAAGGCTCAATTACTAATAATGTGACTTACAAATCATTCTTAGGGCTGAGAGCGTTTGTGGAGGAGTCGGTCAATATCCTGACGGAAAATAAAACGCCAAAGGGAAATATTGAGCGATATGCGATGAGTTTTGTGGCATATGAATTTTCAATTATGATTTGGCAGTATAGCCGAATTGGAGAAGAATTCAAGAGTGAAGCTGCTAAGACGTTAAATGAGTATAGCTGGGTTTTAAGCTACGGAAGAACAAAGAAAACACATCTAGTTCGTTGGACGATGCAGATATTGGGAGTTAATACGACTATGAGAATTCTGGATATTTATATGAGACTACGCAGTAGTAATCGGGGGGGGGGTAAAGTGCAGTAGCTTTACAATAACCCTGCAGCCTTTTGCAAATAGCTATTTGCCTGCTTGCGGAGGTTGCTGCTGATGTCTCCTATTCTGAGTTTTATTATTCCAGTGTATAACGTGGAAGCCTATTTGAAAAAATGCATCAACAGCATTCTTGAGCAAAGCGGAGCAGACTGCGAGGTGATTCTCGTGGATGATGGATCAACCGATGGTTCCGGCCTGATTTGTGATGATTTCTCTGAGAAGAACACCAATGTCAGGGTGCTCCATCAGAAAAACAGCGGGCATTCAGCAGCACGAAATGCCGGGCTTAAAATGGCTGTGGGTGAATATGTGTCCTTTATTGATTCGGATGATTATATCGGGCAAGGCTGCGTAAAAGAGATTCTTAACTGGATCAAGACCACTGATGCAGACATTTGCTTTATGGAAGGATACAAGCTCTTCTCGGATGGGACGACAGAGAGCCTTGGAGATGAGATCGACAGATCACAGATTTTAGGCAGAAGCCAGGAAGAAGTATTTCAGCATTTGGCAACACGCCCCAAATATCCGGGCAGTGCATGTACAAAGCTGTTCCGGCGTGAGTTCCTGATGGAGAATGATCTGAAGTTTCCGATTGATTTGACTCATGCTGAGGATTTGACGCTCTGCTTGAACTGCCTTTTGAAGGCAGAAAGGTTTGATGCACTTCCATGTCCGTTTTATTACTACCGTCAGAATCGCGAAGGTTCAATGACAAGTAAAATCAGCGGTTCTTCCTTCCATGGATTGAGCAAATTTGTGTCAAACTTTGCAGACAGTCTCACGGATAAACAACGAAAACCTCACACGAAGATAACAGGGTATGCGATGGCATTTGTAGCCTACGAGTATTCGATTCTATTGTGGGAATACAGCAGACTGAATACCGCTGAAAAGAATGCCGCTAAGGAGTTCTTACAGGATTACAAGTGGGTTTTGAGCTATGGAGCATCGAAAAAAACAAAACTGATTCAGAAGGTCGTTCGCATAGTGGGGGTAGACCTGACTGCGAAACTTCTTGATGTTTATATGAGAAACAGATAAAATCCGGCAGTTGCTGTGTGCTGATTGGTGACTGTAGAGATAGAGAGGGAGAATAAACAATGAAGGTTGCCATTATTACATTGCATCGCGTGTATAATTACGGCTCTGCCTTGCAGGCGTATGCCACACAGACTGTATTCGAGAGAGCTGGATATGAAGCGGAAGTTATTGACTATATAACTGCGCAAAGAACAAAGAAACAAATTATGAAAACTGCTGCAGCTGGAAGTAATAAAGGAATGTCCAGCACTGCATATAGATTCTTTAAGGTGTTTTCCGTTTTGCTGAAGGAAATGACATTCGGAAAATTCGTGGAAAAGAACCTGCACCTGACAAAACAATATATTACGGCAGAGGATTTAGAGAAAAATCCTCCACAGGCAGATATATATGTAACAGGCAGCGATCAGACATGGAACAGCCAATATAATGGAGGCGTAGACCGAGGGTTCTTTTTGACCTTTGCTCCGAAAGATAAGGCTAAGGTTTCCTTTGTGGCCAGCTTCGGAAAATCGCATCTCAACGATAAGGAAGTGGCTGAGACGAAGCCTCTCATTGCGGAGTACAAAAAGTTATCCGTCCGGGAGGACTCTGCACTTGATGTCCTGCATCAGCTTGGCAGAGATGATGGCGTTCAGCTCATTGACCCGACTTTGCAGCTCACAAAAGACGAATGGCTCCGGCTGGCATCTCCCAGACTGGTAAAGCAGCCGTATCTCATTCTGATGCTCCTCTACAATGAAGATAACCATGCAACGGAATATGCCCGTAAGATTGCGGATAAAAAGGGGCTGAAGCTGATCAAAATCTCGTGGGAAATGAAGAAACCGCCCATGGTCGATCAGCTGTTCACCCATCGTTCTCCGGCGGATTTCCTGTCGCTGTTTGCAAACGCAGATTTTGTCGTGACCAATTCTTTTCACGGCTTGGCGTTTTCCATTAATCTGGAACGGGATTTTGTGGTCGTTCCGAGAAATGAATTTAATTCCAGAATCGAGAGTCTGCTCACGCTTACCGATCTTCAGGAGCGGTTGGTCTCAACAGAAAATGCTGCGCTGGCAGAGTCGGAGAAACCTATTGATTACGGAAATGTCAACACTCGGTTGGCGGAAGAACGTCAAAAGGCAAAAGAGTACATTGAAAGTTTGAGGCAATTATAAATGTTGAACTATCTTGCTACACAAGACGAGAGCAAATGTTGCGGTTGCGGTGCCTGCGTAGAGATATGCCCCACAAAAGCGCTTTCCATGAAACCAAATAAAGAGGGATTCCAATATCCCGCCCTTGATGCGAATCGGTGTGTCGATTGCAAATTGTGCGAGAAAGTCTGCCCAGAGATGAATCCGCCGCAAAAAGCTGAACCGCTGGATATATACGCATTGCAGAGTAAAAATGCGGAAGAACTATTTGAAAGTTCTTCTGGTGGAGCATTCCGGTTGGTCGCAGACAGTGTTATCCAACAAGGTGGAGCAGTCGTTGGCTGTGTCTGGAATGAAAAAATGGAACCGGTGTTGACGATTGCGGATTCTTTGGATGGACTTAGACCCATGCAGGGAAGCAAGTATCTGTCCAGTAGCACAGAGCATACTTATAGACAGACAAAGAAACTTCTGGATGCAGGAAGAATGGTTCTATTTACCGGTACACCGTGCCAGTGCGCTGGTCTGCTCAATTTTCTGCGAAAGCCTTATGATAATCTGCTCACTATGGACTTCTTATGCCATGGTGTACCGTCACAGATGGCTTTTGATGCGTATCGGGAGCGTTGCGAGAAACAACGTAACGGTAAGATGAGCCAGTACAAGTGTCGTGATAAGAGTGCACATGGTTGGGCTATTTCAGAATCGTACTGTGTAAACGGCAAAAAGTATACAGCGCATGGTATGACGAGTCCATATCTGTTTGGCTTTATCAGTGGCTATTTCAACCGGTATAGTTGTTATACTTGTAAGTTCAGGGGACTGGAGAGGTTCACAGATTATACGATCAGCGACTTCTGGGGATACCAGCAGAAACTTCATAATCATGATGGTATTTCTGCATTTCAGGTCAACACGCAGAAGGGCAAAGAGTTTATGACTCGGTTTGAACAAAACGCCCGATATCACATCGCAAAACGGGAGGATGTGGCGGTTGAAAATCCGGCCATTCTCCACTCACATGAAGAGAACGTGCCGGAACTGCGGAAAACGATTTATCAGCAGATCCAGACAGATGGCTGGGCAGTTGTCGAAAAGAAATACCTGAGGTGCAGGCATTTTTACCTAAAAAAGCTGTGGTATGCGCTGCCAGATGGGGTGACGCGGAAGATCAAGAAAATGGCGAAAGGATAACAATGATGAAAGTACTCTATTTATCCTCTTTGTGTTCTATAAAGGAATACGAGAGGATGTTTAAGACGTATGGTTCAACATCAAGCCATGCTTCTCAGAAATTCAATCGTATGCTGGTCGATGGTTTGATTGCAAATGGCTGCGAGGTTGATGCACTGACGCAGCGCATTATCGTAAAAGGCGGAGAAAACGACCTGACAAGACCTGACGAAGAGGAAAATGGTATCCGCTATAAATATTTGCCACGATACGCCAGCAAAAAGAAAAACCGTCTGATGACGATTTGGAACGCATGGCAGGAGATTCGGAAGTGGAAGCAGAGAAACCCTGATGGAGTCGTTATATGTGACATAATTTTAGGGGAACTGTCCATTGCTACATGGCTTTCCTCTTTTGGCTCATCTGTGAAGAACTATGGAATCGTCACGGATGTGCCCGGAATCAGAGCAGGTGATCAGCGAAAGGGAATCAAGGCGATTCCTCAAAAAATCAAGAACCATATGATATCTGTTTATGATGGATATATCTTCTTGACAGAAAAGATGAATGAGCGCCTGAACAAAAAGAACAAGCCTTATGTGGTTGTCGAAGGCATGGTCGATCAGGCGGTTCTTGAGATTCCAAACACGGTTGAAAACAAATATCCGGAAGCTGTATGTATGATGGCTGGTCTTCTGGAAGATATCTTTGGCGTATCAGCTCTGCTAAAAGCCTTTATGAAAACAGATAAGGCAAATGCAAGATTACTTTTTTACGGCAAGGGAAGTGCAGTCTCTGAAATCAATGCGTGTGCAGAAAAAGATCCACGGATAAAGTACTGCGGCGAATTGACCAATCAGCAAATTGTCGCGGAAGAAAAGAAAGCAACACTGCTGATCAATCCGAGACCTGCAGAAGGAGAGTGGACGGCATATTCCTTCCCGTCAAAAAATATGGAGTATATGGCATCCGGAACGCCACTTGTTGCGTATGACTTGCCGTGCATCCCCAGAGAATACCTTCCTTATTTTTATCAGATTACAGATGAAAATCAGATGGGACAGCTCTTGCAGGAGCTTTTGTGCAAGGAACCCGAAGAGTTGCACGGCTTTGGTTTGAAAGCGCAAAAGTGGGTCACGGAGCACAAGAACGCTAAGGTGCAGGCTCATAAAGTGGTGGGAATGCTTCAATAAGAAAAAATGGAGGATGAAGATGTTTGATATCCCAGTGGTTCTTATAATATTTCGCCGATGCGATACGATGCCAAGAATCATACAGCGACTGGCGAAAGTAAAGCCTAGAAAAGTATACATACTTGCTGATGAAGGCAGAAATGAAAAAGAAATAGAACAGGCTCACGAATGCAGAAAAACCGTGGAATCTCTCATCAACTGGGATTGCGAAGTGGTAAAAAACTACGCTGAAGAAAACCGTGGTGTTTACCGCAATATTGGTGAAGGTGCAAAGTGGGTGTTCGAGAGAGAGGAAAAAGCTATCTTTCTGGAAGATGACAATCTTCCGGAAACTTCTTTCTTTAGGTACGCCGACGAGATGCTGGAGAAATATGAAACAGCACCGGAAGTTCTCTGGATATGTGGAACCAACTACGTAACCGATATGAATGGCAAGGAAAGCTATGCTTTTACGCAACACTTGCTGCCTTGTGGATGGGCATCATGGAGCACTAAATTTTTGAAGTACTATGATGGAGAGTTAAGTACATTCCGTGATGAGGCGCATAAAAGAAAGTTTTATAGCAGCTATTCAAACAGATGGCTGGCACAATGGCAATACCAGTCGGTTCGCAACGAAGTTGAAAGACATGAAAGAACGGGACGATTCATTTCTTGGGACTATCAAATGCTGTGGTCGGTTAGATCGAATGGCTTATATGGAGTAGTTCCGTTACGAAATCAGATAACGAATATCGGCGTTGATGAGTTTTCGATTCATGGCGGAAATTCAAAAAACAATGTCATGACGGATCGCTTTTGCGAGGTTCCTTCCAAGCAGTTAGATTTCCCTCTTGTACACCCAAATGAAATTGCAATCAATAAGTCGGTTGAACATCAATTGGCCGATATTATTTGTCCCCCGCATTCGACTGTTTTGAAATCCTTGCTTAGTTCAAAAATGAAAAGACTGATGAAACAAGATACAGCGAAGTCGTGGAAACAAATATTAAAAGAAATGAGGAGGTGATTGTTTGAATTTGATTATTATTCTAACAATCATCTTCTGTAGCGGCTATTTCCTCTCTATTACAACACTTGGAAGCACAATGACCATCATGGCAATGGCAGTCTGTTCTCTTGTGATTATTCTCGAAGGAGTTCTCCAAAGGAAAAAAAAGCTGCAGGGAGGATTGTTAATAGGTAGGAAAACTTTCTACTTGACTGCATATCTAATAGCAATTGTGCTATTTTCTTCTGGATTGTCCAGCATTGTGGGAAAGCAAGTGATTTTGTACTTTTGTGCGATGCTTATTGTTAGTGTATGCGATTGGAATGATTTTAAAAAAGAATATATTAGGGTAATGGTTGTAATATCATGCTTTGCATTGATTGGATATGCGCTACAATACACGCCGGTTATTAATATGCTGCCCACAATGGTAAACTATAATGGAACAGTTTATGTCAATGGTATTCTATTCTCCTTTATTAAATATACATATTCGGGATTGACAGAAAGATTGCACGGACTGTTTTGGGAGCCGGGATTGTTTGCGACATATCTGGCGATTGCAATTGCTTTCTTGAAAAAGGAGAATACAAAAAATTATTGGATTACGCTGGGTCTATTTACCGTTTGCTTGATTATGACAAAATCGGGTGCGGGCATTGCAATGATGCCACTGATCTTGATTATTAAACTGACTGATAGAAAAGATGAGGAACTGTCGTTAAGAAGGAATGTACTGCTTTGCGGAGTTCTTATTCTAATCTTTATTATTGGACAGATAGGTTCAGATGTAATTGATCAATGGCTGAACGATTATTTGCTTGTAAAATTAAATGATACATCTAATGTCAGCAATTTTATGAGAACTAATGCCGTTCTTGTTGACTTGCAAATTGCATGGAATCATTTTCCGTTTGGTGTTGGAATTGCTCAGTATGCTCCTGAAGTGGCTAAGTTCAATTCCACGTTGCAATCGTCAGGAACATCAACTATAACGACATACTTAGCTGAATATGGGGTGCTTGGAATTCCTGTTGTTTTGATATGGATTAAAGCTTTATTCCAAATAGCAGATAGTCGTAAATTTGTTACAAGGCTTGCGACTCTTCTTATGTTTTTAACAATCCTGACTAAAGAGCCACACGGTAACTTGCTCTTTATGAATTGCATTCTGTTGTACTCAACTGTTGGTTATCGGTCTGAAAATGACTTGATAAATATAAATATGGAGGAAAATTAAAATGTCTGCATTTGATAACGCAACCCTTATGATCACTGGTGGTACTGGTTCTTTCGGTTCTACCGTTCTGAAGCACTTCTTGGACTCTGACCTGAAGGAGATCCGTATCTTCTCTCGTGACGAGAAGAAGCAGGACGATATGCGCCATGAGCTTCAGGCCAAGCATCCGGAGAATGCCAAGAAGGTTAAGTTCTACATCGGTGATGTCCGCAATCCTCAGTCTATCCGTGACGCTATGCCCGGTGTTGACTACATCTTCCACGCTGCCGCTTTGAAACAGGTTCCTTCCTGCGAGTTCTTCCCCATGCAGGCCGTCCAGACCAACATCATCGGTACTGATAATATGTTGCACGCCGCCATTGATGCCGGTGTCAAGCGTGTCGTCTGCCTGTCCACCGATAAGGCAGCCTACCCCATCAACGCTATGGGTATCTCCAAGGCCATGATGGAGCACGTCATCTACGCCAATGCCCGTGTAGCTGCTGAGCGTGGTGGCACTACCATCTGCTGCACTCGTTA
>ERZ779937.719-NODE-719-length-11892-cov-8.842105_pt1 | contig 11892 bp, 8 predicted proteins | sample MGYA00511185_ERZ779937 | MGnify/ENA primary metagenome ERZ779937 (study PRJEB29588, sample SAMEA2147216) | human gut metagenome | biome: human gut; feature: human-associated habitat; material: faeces | place: Denmark | collected 2008/2010 ... | reverse complement strand
ATGGACGAGAACTCCAAGAACACCGTGTGGTGGACCAGCGACGAGTACAAGAACGACAACCATCCCATGAGCGAGAGCACCTGGGCTACCGTTAAGGATATCGCCAAGAAGGAACTGTGCAACAAGCGCCTGTTCGTTGTTGACGCTTTCTGCGGCGCTAACAAGGATACCCGCATGGCCATTCGCTTCATCGTGGAAGTGGCCTGGCAGGCACACTTTGTTACCAACATGTTCATCAAGCCCACTGCCGAGGAACTGGAGACACCGTTCAAGGTCGAGATCGCCGATCTCTACCAACTGGCCCGGCAGGCTTTCGAGGAAGCCGGACGGTTCAACGTCCCGGTATCGGGCAACCTGATGGTCGAAAGCCTGTTCAAGGTGGGTACGTCCGCAGGAGGGCGACGGCCCAAGGCAGTGGTCAACGTCAATTTCGAGGAGGGACAATGTTACTCCGGACAGGTGGCGACCCCTTATCCGGGCTACACGCCGATGATCGTCAAGTTCGACGAACACCAGAAGATGCCGACGACACGGATAGAATACAGCTATTACCTGATGGCTGTGGATGCCGAGCTTCAGATGATGCCGAGCCGCCTGCTTGAAGGCGAGCAGACAGCGCACTTCCTGACCGAGCGTTTCGACCGCCAGAACGGCAAGAAGGTGCATATCCAGACATTGGCTGCCATGAACCCCTCGGCGGATTCTTACGAAGCACTGTTCGAGGCAGCTTGCCGTATCGGCGTGCCGCCGGGGGAACTCCGGCAACTGTTCCGCTCGATGGTGCTGAACGTTCTGGGCGGGAACGTCGATGACCATAACAAGAATTTCAGCTTCCTGATGGACGACGACGGGCATTGGCACGTTGCTCCGGCCTATGACTACACGTTCTCGGTCGATCCGGACGCACCGTATTACGTCAACCGCCACAGCATGACAGTCAACAACAAGACGGAGGGCATTACTGCGGAGGATTTGCTGGAAGTAGCCCGCCGGTATGGTATAAAGGCCGCAGAGCCGTTCATAGAAAAGGCCATAGGTATCGTCTCGCATTACCCGGAATACGGCCGGGAGGCCGGTGTCGGAGAGGAATGGATAGGAACGATAGAAAAGGAAATCGCCGCACGAATAGAGTGCGTGAGCGACAACCGGGCAGACCGATTAAAATAGAGCGTGGGATTTCATGTAGGGGAAATGAGGGGGTGTGTCAAAACTAAAATGTCCCCTCCGAAAAGTTATAGATTGTAACTATGACATTTTAAAACGGTCGTATTAAGCTCTGTATTGAGTAATGATACGACCCTTTTTTAGCCTTTGAGGGTACTCAAATTTCAAATTCTAAGTTCATAGCTTCAAAAATTGAGTTTTGACACACTCTCTTGTCATTGTCATTCCGCCCCTTTCTTGCTTAGGAGGGTCAACTGGTCGGGACGGTCGGGAAACCAATAGGCGTCGCTGTCAAGATACACACATCTGTCACCGTTCCAAGGCTTCCTGAAAGCTAATACCTCTTGGGGGCCGAATACTACTCCATAATCGTTTGTAAATGCCACTATGTCGCCTACAGCCAAATCGTCCTCCGTATCCATGACTTCGGAAAGGCGATTGTAAAACTCCATGCCTTCGGCTTCACGTTCCGCTTTCCAGCGCAAAAAATCCTCTTTGTGACTTCTGCCCGTACTTATCGGTGATAATTCCGAAGGCAAAACCTCCGCTTCCGAAGTACCGGACGAAATCAGAATAATGCTGTCGTCTTCCATGTTTTCCGGTGCAGAAATCACTCGGTAAGCCCCGTCGGACAAACCGTTGTCCGGGTCATGCCAATAAAGCAGATTCCCGGTCTTGATAAAATCGTATTTTCCCATTGTCTTGTGAGTTATTGATTATTTATTTTCCTTTTTTCGATTCCTTTCCTTCGGAATCGCTTCGAGGTTTTACAGATGCAATGCACGGTCGTCGGCACGGCTTCATACGACGGCTCTTCTTGCCAATTACGCTTCACTTGGGAAGGAAGAATTTGCAAGAAGTGCACTTCAAGCCGGCGAATCAAGCGCGACGTCCGACTTTCGCATCGGATAAAACCCGTGCGGTGAGGGCCGGAAAAGTCGGATGGGAAGAACAGGCGGTTCATACCGCTACAAAAGGGAAAGAATGCAATTATAAGAGGAAATGGGCGGTGGCGGGGTATCCGGGAGGCTGACTATAAAAGGACGAAGGCGGGCGATAAAGACAAAGGAGACAGCGCACTGACTGTATTATCGGTACGCTATCTTGTACATTCAATTTTCGGAACCCGATGCTTTTCTATTCGTGGAACAATCCTTTTTCAAAAACATTCTTCTCCGAATAGCTCGATGTTCGCTTTTTGGAAAATTTGCGGGTTATGCTGATAAAGAAGCGGCAGGTTCAACATAGCCATAGGGTATTCCACGAAGCCGCTCCTGCGCTTATACTCGGAATCGGTCGCCAGTCCGTTTTTCACCAAGAACTCCATTGCTTCGGGGTAATGATTGACGTCGATAAATGTACGGTCCGGCAGACCGAGTGCGTCCATTTCCTCCAAATTAACGGAAAGCACGATATATTCGTCTTCATCTTCCACCATTACCAAGGTGAGAGCCAACCAACCATTGCGGTAAAACTCTGGTACGAGGTAATACTGTTCGCCTCTGAACTCGTATTCTTTCTGCCTGAAAGAGCTGTCCGGCTCTACGATTTCAAATTCATCTTCACCTGCGGCAAAAGCAATCATAGGGTTACTGGCATCTACATACGCTTCACCTGCTTTGTAGCACAAATACTCTCTGTTTTCGGAACGCACGATAGCAAATTGAATTTCCATAAAATTTTAACATTAATCAGTTGAACAATCTGTTTATTTTTTCCCTCCTTTCGGAAGCCTTCAGGCTTCTCCCGTCGGGATTTGATTTTTACGTGCATCAAAGATTGCCTTTCAGGGAGAAACAGGCAAGGAATTTGGGCAGAATTTTATAGTTGCGGTATTGAGCGTCCGCGAAATATGGACGATTGAAAATCGGGAAAGCTGCTGAAAAATTGTGTTCAAAGTAAGTATTCGATAAACTCCCTCGTATATTGGGTAACGTATGTTCATAATGTCGTTTATTCATTTTATCGTTCTATGATTTATTGTTACATCAATTCAACCCAAAGATGTGCGGGTTCTATAGTAATTGATATTATCCCTACTAATGGAGCGGATAAAAGGAAGTTTTTCCCCTTTGCCCCTTATTTTCCTGTGACAAATGTGATAAAGCGATATTTTTATCCCTACTTTCCCGCCATAATTGGTATAAAAGGGTATTCTTTCCCTTATTTTCCCTATTTATCGGGGATAATGAAGATAAAAACGGCACTTTATTCCCTATTTTCCCGTCTTGATTGGCATAAAACGGTAGTTTTCCCGTGTTTAGGCGAGATTTACGAAGGTATCAGGAGTCTTTCTTGGGAGATTCCGGTGACGTAACGGATAATATCTTGCCCTTGGATAACAGATTGTCAGGTAACAATTCGGCCAGATCCATCGAGTAGTCATCGTCATAATCATGTATATGTTCAAGGAAGTAGATCAGCCACGTGCGGAAGTCAGCCCCGGCAGCCTTGCAGCAGCCGAAGAACGAGTAGAGCACCGCCGCATCTTCAGCGGCATCATTATTGCCACAGAACAGGTAATTACGTCTGCCGCACGCGACAGGCCGCACTTTATTTTCTATCTCGTTATTATCCGGTCTGTAACGACCGTCCAGATGGTACCTGGAGAGTTTGTCGAACCTTCCGTATGTATATTTTATGGCTTTTCCGATCGGACTGTCTTTCATTACTTTGGGATATTCATTGACCAGCCATTTCTCGAAGCGCACAAGTATGGGATATGCAAGACGTGCCCTAAGTTCAGCCCTCTGTTCGTAAGTCAGGCGTTCATCGTCAGCCTTACGCTCCACGTCATAAAGCAACTGTATCTGTGCGAGCGCATAGTCGGCACGCTGCATGTCATTCTTTCTTGCCTCCCAAAAATGTCTGCGTGCATGGGCCCAACAGCCAAGAAGGATAATACCTTTCTTGGCGTCCAGCATCTCGTACCTTTCGTATCCGTCCGTCTGTATGGCTCCCCGGAACTTGCCGAAGAGTTTCAGCACCACCTTTCCACTTCGGGAACCCTTGTCATAGTAAAAGAACTGACGTCCGGTCATGACACTGCGCACAAGCCAGATATAACCTTTGACCGTCTTGTGTCTCTCGTCATTCATCACGGGGATTGTCGTTTCATCCGACTGTATGTAGTCAGTCTGCATCACCAGCTCCCATAATCGGAAGTAAAGGGGCCTTAGCAAATCCGCCACATCCTTGAACCAGTCGTTGACCGTTGACGCGGGGAGATGTACCCCCACACGTTTGAACTGTTCCAGTTGCCTGTGGAACGGTATGTGATCCACATATTTCCCTATCATCATGTCTGCCAGCAATGAGGCAGAGGCATAGCTCTTTGCTATTGGCATGACGGGAAGCGGGCCGGTCTTGAACTCGTTTGTACCCTTCCGTTTGGCTGTATGGCGCACTATCCTGCGGATATAGAACTTCTCGGGCTCGTGCATAAGGATCTCGGTCACTTCCTCTCCGGGAAGGAGCGTCCACTCTTCCGGATTATACCCTTCGGGATATATATGGACCACCTCACGCTCAAGATTCTCCGGAAGGGATTTTCTCGCAGGATGCTGCTTCCCCGCTTTTTTACGGGCGATGATCGCTTCTCTGGTAGCCTTCAACTCCTTTTCTGCTTCTTCTGCGGCTTCAGCCTCCTGGGGAAGCATGTCAAAGCCTTCAAAATCCAGCCAGCGGTCCTGGGCGTCAGGCTTTATGAACTTTTCCGCCTTCTTACCGTACAACTGCCGTTCAAGATAGGATACACGTTGCTCCAGACTGTTGATTTTTGCTTCCTTTTGGGCGATTATGGCATCCTTGTCAGACAATAAAGCCTCATACACCTCTTTGTCCGCAGCTTTAAGGGGCTGCGTGGACACCATCTCCTTCAACCGGCTGTTTTCTCTATACAGACAGTCGCATTTGTGCATGAGATCCTTTATCAGTAATTCCTTATCGGTTGGCATAATCGTTTAAATATGATGCTAAGATACTAAAAAACAGCCGGAATACGGCATTGTATATGTTATAATTTGTTACAACTACAACCCATGGAAACCACTCCTTTTATAACGCCTGACCTTGCTGCCGTCCATTCCTTGAACCATCATCACAAGGTCATTCCAGAAGGTTTCAATCGCTTTAATCCGACCTTCCTCCGTATTTATGACCGGCAGATGGAAGTGCCCATGTTCCAGCCTCATATGGTATATCACCAGACCACCATATTCCATATGGAGGATTTTCATACAGGTACAATTCGCATTGATAAAAATGAAAGCGTCACCGTCCCGTACATTCTTTCCCATCTGGTTGGTCACGATGCCGCTAAGCGTATAAAAACTCTTACGCATGTCTGTCGGATACGGGTAAAGATAATATCTGTTGGATTCATTCAAAGAAAACATAGGCTAACGGTTTGAATTCAAAAATATCAGGGTTTGCAATACCTCCGGTGACAAAGGGCTGTTCAAGCGGACTGTGACGCCATTGGGATAGGAGATCTCACATAGCGGCTGGGGAATTGGCGACGGGCTGACCGGAGGGGCAGACAGCAGGGATTTCTCCTTATGGGGAAGACTGACCTGGCCCTTACTGTTTACCTTTACCGGGATAAAGCCGCCTTTGCGCAACAGCTTGGAACGCCACTCGTAGAAACGTTTGGGACGAATACATTCATTCGAACAAAAATCCATAACTGACAGTCCGCTCGACTTGAAACGGGAATAAATAGATTCAAAATCTTCCATGGTCCATTGATGTGACATAACAATTGAGCTTTTTTACTTTGATTACAAAAGTAATATCACATTTTTAGAATGAAAGGGGGAGTTTATCGAATGCTTACGTTTTTCATAATGGTATCACGTTTTATTTTTCCTTCAAATAGCTATATTCTTTGGGCAGTCCGGCATTTGCCTTGATGCTGTCGTTCACCATCGGACCATTGTTTTCCCATGTATTGCCCGGACCGTTGGCGTTCTTCAGGAACTTCTCTCCTTCCGTCCAGTTGTCCTTGACGGTGATAAATGAAGATCCTTCGTCGGTGTAAAGATAGAACCAATGATTGGGATCGTGTGCATAACCGGGTGAAAATATATCGGAAACGCAATTTTCCGTAATCCGGCTATGGGGTTGTGAACCTAATGTATAAATACCGGCTACATCATACATGTGCTTGGCATAGTGATGAATCAGGTTGGCGTGCACGCGGTTATTGCGCATACAGTTTACTGTACGTGTCCACCCCCATCCCAGACTGATGCCCGAATAGGATACATCACTGATTTCATTGTGTTCGATATTGATATCACTTACATAACCGGCGCAAATGCCCAAGGTACCCCAGTCTTCATTGGTCACATCATTGATATAATTGTTGGAAATGGTTAGTCCGGTACAGACCTCACGACGGTCGGCAGGATCGTATGGAAGATGTGTTTCGTGAGCGGCAGGGCTGAAACTGCCCGCTACAATACCGTTCCCGGCAATATCACGGAACAGACAGCCGTTTATATGTCCTCCATCGGTGGCCCATTCATAATCAATGCCTGTAGAGCCCAAATGCTGGAAACGGCACTTCTCGAAATCAATATCCCAGGCAGCCTTGACTACGACTGCCGATGCCGGACGGCCCAACCAACCTTGATTATCCAGCTTATGATTGTTCTTACGAATCATGGAAGGACGGATTTTATATCCGTCTGTCATGTACATACCTGCCTGAAGAGGAACATGACCTTGCAAAGAGGGACGCATCCAGGTGGTATATTGGAAAGCAATATTGTCAAAACGGATGTGCTTTACCGGACGGTCTATCGTTCCTTCCACCCATACCAACGTTTCGATGCCGGGAACTACGGCTTTGCTTATCTTCTCTCCTTTCCGAGGATAATAATATATTTTACGGCTTTCAATGTCGTGATACCACTCGCCGGGTTCATCCAGCAATTCCATGGCATTGGTCAGATAGAAAGCCGAGTTGTGACCATCCTTGGTCACCATAGGACGCGGCCACGGGTGTTCGAACTGGATGCGGCTTTCAGGATGATGGAAACGCACGGCGGCACTGTCTCCCTGTATTTCTACCGACTTGATACGGAGATTTGCCACACACCACATTTCATGAAGGACCATTTCGGCATATCGGGCCTTCTGTATTTTCTTTACGGCAGCGGCAGGTACCCACAGTATTTCGTTTTGGGGGTCGTTGTTGATGATGCGGTACATCTTTTCAAAGTCTGCCACATCCCTTGCACGAACAGCCTTTTGCCCATTGATCCACAGTTGCCGGAAATCCAGCGGACGCCCGTTAAACATAGGAACATCGGCTACCCACAACTTTCCTTGCTTCTTCCAGTTCCTGATTTCCACCCCACCATTCAGAACGGCATTTCCATCCGAAGTGATGACGGTAGGTGAAGCTTCCGTCCCGCTGTCCTCCGGACGGATAAAGACGGGTTCGTACAGATGGTAGTCACCTGCCTCCAAATGAATGGTGATGCCACCTTTTACACTTTCATCATTAAGACGACGAAGTTCCCTTGCCTGACGCAATGCGGCTGTAAGGGTGGCTTTCGGAAAGTCTTTGGTACCCGGATTCCGGTCATTGCCTTCCGGAGATACGAACAAATCGGCTGCTGACAGTGTACAAGCTATCAGCAGCGCGGCAGTGGTTATGAATATTTTTTTCATTTGTAACTAATTAGGGGTAAGTGGTTAGTGATTAGTCCGTGCCAAAGGCATCCATACCGTCATTTCAGCCTTTCCGCGGTTTCCCCATGCATAATAAGGAATCAGACGGATATGGACCGGTTTGTCGGCCTTTCCTACCTCGCGGTACAAGGTATCTTTCCATGATACTTCATCGACCAGACGGGCAGTACCATCCAATGCGACAATCGGACTGCCTTCGATGGTTATTTTTTTCGGAGTCAACCGGATATCGGCAGGTATCAGCACATTGTCTATCTTATGCCCGCCTTCTATATCCATACTTTCCAAACAGTAGACCAACGGGCCACGTTTCACCACTACCTGGTTACGGATTTCTTCGGCCAACGGATTTGCTTCCAGCAATTTTACAGGCATATCCATCACCCATTCCACACAATCCCCTTTCTTCCAGATGCGGTTTACCTCGGCGTATGTATTCGCTTTCCAGGTTCCTTGCACCGGTTCGCCATTTACCTTCAAAGTTGCCTTCTCGCACCAGTCAGGAACACGGAGGAACAAAGAAAACGCTTTCTTCTTTGACGGTTTCGGAGCTTCGGTAACAGTCAGCTTCACAGCACCTTCCCACGGATACTCCGTTTCTTGCACCAGCCCGATCTTTCCCGTTTCCTTCAAAGTTGTAGCCAGTGTATTCGCTCCATACAAATTGCAATATACCGCATTCGGAGTCACCGTATAAGCATAGTTCTGGGCTTGACAAACGGTACGCAGCGTATTAGGCGGACAACAGAAGCAGCTGATATACTCGGTACGTTCTTTAGGCCAGCGAAGTGTGTATGGCAAATCCGCACTGATGCGCAACGGGTTGGTATAGAAATATTTCTTTCCATCCAGACTGACACCACTCAACACACTGTTGTAAAGGGCGGTTTCCACAATATCCGCATATTTGGCATCGCCCGTCACTTCCAGCATACGCCAGTTGAAAAGCATATTGCCGATATTGGCACAGGTCTCGTTATGCGCCGTACTATTAGGCAACTGATAAGGACGGCCATAGCTTTGGTGTACTTTCTGAATGCTGTCCGGCTCATAGCAGGTTCCATCCGGCGAAGTGCCGTCATACAGCGCACCGCACGCTCCTGTAACATACATCTTGCGGGTCACAATGTCTTTCCAGATACTGGTCAGGTTTTTCATCAGTTGGTCTTCTCCTGTTTCGGCATACACATCGGTCACACCGGCATACAGGTAATTGGAACGCACGGCATGTCCCATCGCATTGTATTGCTGACGGAACGGAATACGGTCCTGATTATCATCGGTGCCGTTTTCCACCATTCCACGGATATCAATCAGATTCTTGGAAAGTTCCAGATAACGGGGATTCCCTGTAGCACGGTACATTTCCACCACGCCCATATAATGGGAGGGACAAATGGCATTTCTTGCCAGTTCCGCAGAAGCGGTTTCATAGAAATGACAGAGGAAGTCCGTCGCTTTTACGGCAGCATCGAATAAAGTAGTCTTTCCGGTGGCACGGCGATGAATGATACCTGCCATCATCAGATGCCCCAAATTGTAGGTTTCAAAATTCAGACGATTGGCAAATGCACCTTTCTCGTCCTCACCTCCTACTTTGGTGCCAATTACCGTCTGTTGCTGTTTGTCCGAATGAGTGTCAATCCCCTTATTCTTTTCCTCGATGATGACAGGGGTATGGATGTAACCGTCCGCACGCTGGGCTTTCACCACATGTTCAATGAAGTGATCCATCAGTTTATCCAATTCGGGATCTTTCGTGACGGCATACACGGAAGCCACCCCTTCCATCCATTTATACATATCACCGTCATGAAAGGGAGGTCCCCAATGTTCGCCCTCGCAAACACCGGCAGCTATTTCAAAGTTACGGAAGCCATGCGAAACATCGGGATTGTTCCATGTATCCCACATACTTTGCAAGGAGGTATGGCTATATACATTGAAACGGTCGCCCCAAAAGCCATCTGTCCAATGCACGGCACCTAATTCCGTATTGGCCATCTTGGCAAAACGACTTTGGCTCATATCCGTCAGCCCGCCCGACTGGGCAAATGCTCCCGTAGTTACTCCGGAAGCCAGTAAAAGTAGTAGTCTAATGCTTTTCATAATAATCTGTCACTTATTCTTTTCTTTATAAAGGGAGGACGATAATAAGAAACGTTTGTACTCTATTTATAATTATTTCATATTCTGTATCTTTAGAAAGAGCTTTCATTGGCGGATAATGGGAGTCTGTTTTCAAAAAAACGGGTATCTGATTTTCATTTCAGACACCCGTTTTTTTCAAATTCTCCAATACTCTCTATCAAAGAATTCCTTTATCCACAATTGTATTATTTCAGTTTGCTCAAATCCAACTCTTTATAAGCCACACGCTGACGGCGCCAGGTATATACGGCATGCAGTTTGCCATCCTTGCCCTGAATGATGGACGGATAAGAATACTGGCTGATGGGACTGTCTTCCAATGTCATTACATTCTTCCAGTGAATGCCATCATCCGAAACCGCCACACACAACGGTGTACGCGGCCCTTTCGGAGTACCCGGCAATGTGCTGAAATCATTATAAATCAATACGTGACGACCATCTTTCATTGTTACGGCATCCGTACCCGAATTATTATTGGGAACATCAAGCAAGGTAACTTTACTCCATGTTTCACCGTTGTCACTGCTCCATGAAGTGGCAATCTGTGCGTTACGTGTACGGCAAAGTACCTGCAAACGCCCATCCTTATGACGCAAAATGCTGGGCTGGATAGCATAAATAGGCTTCTCGCCTTCTCCTTTTATGGCTTCACCGCCTTCCTGATCGTCTACATTGGCTGCATTTTCCTTACGCAAAGCTGTAGGCACACTCATTTCCGCCTCTACAGGACCTACCATCTTCCAAGTCTTTCCTTTATCATCCGAAATTTCAAAATGGATACGCCATCCTCCATCGCCTTCCGTACTGGAAGGACAGATAATACGGCCATCCACATACTCCGGCTTATTTTTAATAGGACCTAAGAAACCTTTTGGCAACGGTTCACGTTGGCTCCAAGTTTTTCCACCATCTTTAGAACGTACCAGCCAACCACTCCAATCGGCTACTTTCAATCCTATTTTATAGAACAGGATCAGATCTCCGCCGGGGATCTGGAAAAGCACAGGATTCCAACAAGCCTTGCGGCGTGCCCGGAACTTGTCCCCTTTAAACGTAGAAGCCACGGGGCCGGCATCCGCCGGAGTGGATTCTGCCGTAATGCCTGCCAAGACAGCCTGCGGATCATCCAGACTAAACACCCCGTCGGCAGCCAGATAAGGTGCGCTCCATTCCGTCGCGCCCTTCGGCTTGCGACATACCCAGATACAACAATCCGGATTACGCTCTTTAGTGCCTCCAAAGAAAGAGGCTACCAGGTCTCCGTTCTTCAATTCCACAATAGTAGCGCCGTGACATTCGGGAAAAGAAGCTTGTTCGTATAGGAACTGATCTTCCACGATACCTGCACGGTTTTTACCTGAAGAAGGGTCCATGCTAACCGAAAAATGATAGTTCCCCGAAGGAACACTCCATACGGTAGAGTTGCCTTCCCGACGTACAAAGGTAACGTCCTTGTCTTTTACCGCCTTCTCGTCCAACGTTGGAAGATAAACCAATGCAGTGGTATTGCAGGGAACCGTGATATCCCATTCCAGATGCGTAAGGGTCTTCTTCCAGTTACTAATCATCTTGCCATATAAAGTGTTGTGCGAAGCCTTGACATAACTCAACTCCTGGATGGAAAAATCAGGTTTAAGGATGATTTGTTTGTAAGCGGGCTGTGCCGGATTAAATCCGGCTAAATCACGGAAATACCAAGTCAATAGATCACCCAATATCATCACATGGTTACAACTGTTCATCCAACGATTGGCGGTATCACCGTTCCACAATTCCCAAATGGTAGTAGCATCATTTTCAATCATATATCCCCAACTCGGATAGGTTTTGTTGGTGGCAATCTTATACGCCAGTTCCGGTTGCCCATAG
>ERZ779937.712-NODE-712-length-11957-cov-2.936565_pt1 | contig 11957 bp, 11 predicted proteins | sample MGYA00511185_ERZ779937 | MGnify/ENA primary metagenome ERZ779937 (study PRJEB29588, sample SAMEA2147216) | human gut metagenome | biome: human gut; feature: human-associated habitat; material: faeces | place: Denmark | collected 2008/2010 ... | reverse complement strand
ATAAAGTTTCAATCGGAGGCCAGACGTTTTCCATTGGAGCATCTACAAAAGAATTAAAGGACATGTTGACAACTGCTGATATTGATACAAAGCACCAGGATGTTGTGGTAAATGGAGATACTTATAAATATGTGGCTGCAAAAGCAGCAGTTACAACTGGTACAAAGGCAGATGGAAATGCAGCTGGATGGTATAAAGACGGAGTTGTACCAGCGGATACTGGTGCCGGAATTGTAGCAGATGCAGATTATGCGGATGCAGCTGAATTTAGTACAAAGGTAACATCTGGAACTGTTAAAGTGGGTACAACGGAACTGTCCCTTATTGCAGATAAGGATAATGATGGAGTTGATGATAACAACAAAAATGTAATCACTAAAGAAAAAGCATATAGTCTTGCGGCAGCTGAATTATTGAAAGCAAACCAGATTGGTGATACTCAGAATCAGGCAAAAGTGGGTATTGATAAAAACTATACTGCAATGACACTTGCAAATGCAACTAATACAATTGAAATTCATACAGGAACTGCAAAAGTTGCCAACACATTAAGCTTCAGCCTTCACGTAGGTGCAGATGCTGACATGACAAACAAGATCACAGTTGACATTGACACCATGAACTCTGCAAACCTTGGAATCAAGGGCTTAAACGTAACGGACAAGAACGGTACAGCAGCAACCTACGCAATCGATGCTATTTCCGATGCAATCTCTAAGGTATCTTCCCAGAGATCCGCACTCGGTGCTGTACAGAACAGATTAGAGCACACCATCGACAACCTGGATAACATTTCCGAGAATACATCTTCTGCTGAGTCTCGTATCCGTGATACAGATATGGCAAAAGAGATGGTAAACTACAGCAAGAACAACATTCTTGCACAGGCTGGACAGTCTATGCTTGCACAGGCTAATCAGTCTAATCAGGGTGTACTTTCACTCTTACAGTAATCATCTACAATTTAATGTTGTACAAAGCAAAAGAGCTCGAAAGGGCTCTTTTGTTGTGTTGCATTAACATTTTGTTTAGAAAAGGGTAAGAAAGTAAACACAGCATTTTCACAATTGTCCCGTATACTGACATCATAAACAAAAGAAATACTCATATTAATCTTTTTCATATTTTTAGCCGGCACACTCCACATGTACCGGCTTCCTCTTTATAGTTGGAAGACTAAAAAGTGCCTATATAAGTAATGAAAAATCAGTTGATTTCGTAAAGTCCCTCGCTTATAATGATATTAAGGCAGAGAGCCTTTTGCGGAATCTTATAAGTGTTATGCACAATACAAAAGGAGGGATGCCGACTTGAATACAGAAATAGCAAATGCTGTGAATGCAGCAGGAGATAAGGCACAATATGATACTCGTGTTAAAAGGTTACTGGCACAGAAGAGTATATTAGCACATATTCTGGTGAAAACAATCGATGAATTTAAAGGAATGAAGCCGGAAGATGTTGTGAAATACATCGAAGGTGAACCGAGTATTAGCGTTGTTCCGGTTGAGCCGGGATTAGCAAATATGGAAAAAACAGATGCTGCAGGACAGCGTATTGTAGGTCTTAATACAGAAAATGCTGAAATTAATGAAGGATTAGTCAGATTTGATATTATTTTTTATGTCCGTATGAAAAATGGACTTTCGCAGATTATTGTGAATATTGAGGCTCAGAAGGATGAGCCGACGGAATATAAAATTTTAAATCGGGCAATCTTTTATGTGAGCAGGCTGATTTCGTCACAAAAGGAAAGAGATTTTGTAAATACTAACTATGATGACATTAAGCAGGTATTCAGCATATGGATATGTATGAACATGGATGATAACAGCCTAAGCCATATCCATTTGACAAAAGATGAGCTGCTGAAACCATGTAACTGGAAAGGTAATCTCGACCTGTTAAACATTGTGCTAATAGGAATCACAAATGGGATTCCGGAACATGATGAAAAATATGAAATGCACCGGTTGATTGGAGCTTTGCTTTCAAGTGAATTGAAAGAACAGGAAAAATTGGATATCATAGAACATGAATATAATATTCCAACCAGTCAAGAATTTAGAGAGGATGTGAGAATTATGTGTAATCTGAGTACAGGAATTGAAGAAAGAGCTACTGAAAAAACAAGCGAAAAGTTTATTCTGAATATGTATAAAAAGGGTTATACATTGGATCAGATCGCAGATGTAGCTGAAACAGATGTTGATGAAGTTGAGGCAATTATTAAGAAGAAAGAGCCTGCAATGGCGTAACTATCATTATCAAAAATAAAACGTAATTTCTTGCATAACTCCATAGTATATGTTACGATTTTACTGTTGTTAAGACGAATCTAAAGGATGATGCTTGCACGCATCATCCTTTTTAAATACAGGAGAAGTAAATGGATATCAAAAGACAGGAAAGAGCGCCGATTTATGAGGCTCTTGAGGAGTTTAAGAAGAAGAGAGTGGTGCCGTTTGATGTGCCGGGACACAAGAGAGGCAGGGGAAATCCTGAGCTGGTGCATCTGCTCGGAGAAAAGTGTGTAGGGCTTGATGTCAATTCAATGAAGCCGCTTGACAATTTGTGCCATCCGGTTTCGGTAATCAGAGAGGCGGAGGAGCTTGCGGCGGATGCATTTGGAGCGGCAAATGCTTTTCTTATGGTAGGAGGCACCACCTCTGCGGTGCAGGCCATGATTTTGTCCACCTGCAAGGCAGGAGACAAGATTATACTTCCGAGAAATGTTCATAAAAGTGCTCTTAATGCACTCGTGCTCTGCGGAGCGATACCTGTTTATGTCAATCCGCAGACGAATGCGAAGCTTGGTATTTCGCTTGGAATGGAGATTGACCAGGTGGCGAGGGCTATCGAGGAAAATCCGGATGCAAAGGCGGTGCTTGTAAACAATCCGACGTATTACGGAATCTGTTCTGACCTTAAGTCGATAGTTGCGCTGGCTCATTCGAAGGGAATCAAGGTGCTCACGGATGAGGCACATGGTACACATCTTTATTTTGGAAAGGGGCTTCCGATATCAGGAATGGCAGCCGGGGCAGACATGTCTGCGGTATCGATGCACAAATCGGGAGGAAGCCTGACACAGAGCTCGATTCTGCTCACCGGAAGTGATGTGAATGCTGATTATGTGAGGCAGATTATCAACCTCACACAGACCACGAGCGCATCGTATCTGCTATTGTCAAGCCTTGATATATCAAGAAGAAATCTGGCACTCAGAGGCGAGGAATCCTTTGCCAAGGTGGCACAGATGTCGGAGTATGCAAGGCAGGAGATTAATTCCATAGGCGGCTATTATGCGTATGGGCGTGACCTTGTAAACGGCTCAAGCATATATGATTATGATGTGACAAAGCTGTCCATCTATACGCTCGATATAGGGCTTGCCGGAATAGAGGTATATGATCTGCTGCGTGATGAGTATGATATCCAGATAGAGTTTGGAGATATCTGTAATATACTTGCGTATATATCAATCGGTGACAGAATACAGGATATAGAGAGGCTCGTAGGTGCGCTGGAGGATATCAAGCGCCTTTACAGCAAGGACAAGACCGGACTTTTGTCGGGAGAGTACATAAATCCAAAGGTGGCGGTATCGCCGCAGGAGGCGTTTTATTCGCAGAAGAAATCAGTGCGCATTATGGACGCGGTAGGCGCTGTAAGTGGTGAGTTTGTCATGTGTTATCCACCGGGAATCCCGATTCTTGCACCGGGAGAGCTTATCACAAAAGAGATTGCGCAATACATTGTCTACGCAAAGGAAAAGGGCTGTTCAATGCAGGGAACAGAGGATCCTGCGGTAGAATATCTTAAGGTATTGAAGCAGTAAACAGGAGGAAAAGCTATGCAAATGTGGTTTTCACAATATCATACTGCCAATGTCAAGCTGGATGTAAGGATACAGGAGCAGCTTTTTTCAGGGCAGAGTGATTATCAGAAAATAGATGTGTTTAAATCATATGAGTTTGGCAAAATGGTCGCGCTGGATGGCGAGATTGTTTTTTCGGACACAGATGAGTTTATATATGATGAGATGGTCACACATGTGCCGATGGCGGTCCACCCGAACGCAAAAAGGATACTTATAATAGGTGGCGGCGACGGCGGCGTGGCAAAGGAGCTCATCAAATATCCGTCTGTCGAGCATATTGATGTGGTTGAGACAGACAAGATGTTTGTCGATGTATGCAGGCGGTTTTTCCCCGAGGTAGCATGTGGACTTGAGGATGAAAGAATTTCCATGTTTTATGATGATGGTCTGCGATTCTTACGCAGAAAGCATGATGAATATGATCTGATAATCAACGATTCCACAGACCCGCTCGGACATACGGAGGGACTTTTCACAAAAGAGTTTTATGGAAGCTGTTATAAGGCACTAAAGGATGATGGAATCATGGTTTACCAGCACGGCAGTCCTTTTTATGATGAGGATGAGCTTGAGTGCCGGAAAATGCACAGAAAGGTGTATAAATCATTTCCTATAAGCAGGGTATATCAGGCACATATTCCAACCTGTCCGTCAGGCTACTGGCTGTTTGGGTTTGCATCGAAGAAATATCATCCGCTTTATGATCTGGATGCAAAAAGATGGGATGAACTGGGGCTTAAAACCTGGTATTATACAACACATTTACACAGGGGAGCCTTCATGCTTCCGAAATATGTGGAGGATTTACTCGAGGAAGAGGAAACAAAGTAAAACAAATTAGAAAAACTATATCATAACCAAAGCGAATCAGGAGGGACAAAAATGAGCAGATTACTTATTATCGGATGTGGTGGAGTTGCGCAGGTGGCAATCAGAAAATGCTGCCAGAACAGCGAGGTATTTACCGAGATTATGATTGCAAGCAGAACCAAGTCAAAATGTGATGACTTAAAGGCAAAGCTTGAGGGAAAGACAAGCACAAAAATTGAGACTGCAAAGGTTGATGCCGACAATGTGGAGGAATTAAAAGAGCTGATTAATGCATACAAGCCGGATGCGGTTTTAAATGTTGCGCTTCCGTATCAGGATCTTACAATCATGGATGCATGTCTTGTGTGTGGTGTTGACTACATCGATACTGCCAACTATGAGTGTGAGGATACTGAGGATCCAAAGTGGAGAGCAATCTACGAAAAGCGCTGCAAGGAGCTTGGATTTACGGCATATTTTGATTATTCATGGCAGTGGGCATATCAGGAGAAATTTAAGGAGGCAGGGCTTACAGCTATTCTTGGAAGCGGATTTGACCCGGGTGTGACCTCTGTTTATTCTGCATATGCGCTGAAGCATTATTTTGATGAAATACATACTATAGACATTCTCGACTGCAATGGCGGGGACCATGGATATCCGTTTGCGACAAACTTTAATCCGGAGATAAATCTGCGTGAGGTTTCTGCGAACGGCTCATACTGGACAGACGGCCACTGGGTAGAGACAAAGCCTATGGAGTGGAGGGCGCAGTACAATTTTGACCAGGTCGGAGAAAAGGATATGTATCTGCTTCACCACGAGGAGATTGAGTCGCTCGCCAAAAATATTCCGGGAATAAAGAGAATCAGATTCTTCATGACCTTTGGACAGAGCTATCTCACACATATGAAGTGTCTTGAGGATGTAGGCATGCTAAGGACAGACCCAATTATGGTGGACGGAAAGGAAATAGTGCCAATACAGGTGCTTAAGGAGCTGCTTCCTGACCCTGCATCCCTGGGACCTCGTACAGTCGGAAAGACAAATATCGGATGTATTTTTACAGGTGTCAAGGATGGCAAAGAAAAATCAATCTACATCTATAATGTATGTGACCATCAGGAGTGCTACAAGGAGGTTGAGTCGCAGGCGATTTCTTATACCACAGGTGTGCCGGCAATGATTGGTGCCATGATGGTGGTAAAGGGACTCTGGAAGAAGCCGGGAGTGTTCAATCTCGAGGAGATGGATCCGGATCCATACATGGAGGCTCTTAATAAGTTCGGACTGCCTTGGCAGGTAGTGGAGAATCCGGTTCCTGTGGATTGCTACAAGACTGAGGATGAGTCAGTACATATGGATTAGTCCGGAGGCCGGTATGAAGATAAATGAATTAAGAACTCCCTGTTATGTGATAGACGAGGGAAAATTAACTGAAAATCTTTTGATATTAAACGGTGTCATGCAAAGGACAGGTGCAAGGATTCTTCTGGCACAGAAGGCATTCAGCGCATTTTATGAATATCCTCTTATCGGCAGATATCTAAGCGGGACAACTGCAAGCGGGCTTTTTGAGGCCCGCCTTGCACATGAAGAAATGGGAAAGGAAAACCATGTATTCTGTCCCGCTTTTTTGCCGCAGGAGATGGATGAGCTGGTAGAAATATGTGACCATATTGTATTTAATTCCGTATCGCAGTATCTGCTTCACAGGGATAAAATAGAAAAGGCTGATAAAAAAATAAGTGTCGGGCTCAGAATAAACCCTGAGTGCTCCACACAGGAGGGGCATGAGATATATGACCCATGTGCGCCGGGCTCAAGGCTTGGGATAACGAGAGAGGCACTCGATAAGGCTATTAAAAACGGGCTTGATTTATCACGTATAGAGGGCTTTCATTTTCACACGCTCTGTGAACAGGATTCGGATGCGCTTGAAACGACTCTTGCAGCGGTAGAGGAGAAATTCGGAGATTTACTGTATGGACTTAAGTGGCTCAATATGGGAGGCGGACACCACATCACAAGGGCAGATTATGACATTGAGAGGCTTGAAAAATGCATTATGCATATGCGTGACAAATACGACCTGGAAATCTATCTGGAGCCGGGAGAGGCGGTTGCGCTTGATGCAGGATATCTGGAGACAACGGTGCTTGATATAGTTGAAAACAATGGCATATTGATAAGAAGGAAAACCACCAATAAATGTACAGCATTCCAATAAATTAAAAACTTCTTCCAGTGTTTTTGCTTTTAACACTTTATATATAATGCCATCACCAATGAATTCTTTTTCAACCATAGTCAACCACTTCTCATGTTTGAATTTCAGATAGTCATATTTTCTATCCGAGCCTGTCATCATGTATGCGTTGTTGAATACAGGGAAATTGTTTCTGCGAAGCAATAACAGATAACTGATTCGATCTACATCAAAATGATTCATGGTGATATCTCCATACTCTTTACGGAGATATTCCCACGTCTCAATCTTATTGAATATCTTAAAAACCAGCACTCGAAGAATCACATCTTCTGGGGTATAAAATTCTATATCTTTATAGATAACATCACGAATAAGATATTGACTTACGCGGTCACAAGCCCGATATACATTAGTAAACTTATACTTACGAAGTATCGGGTCTTGCGTAAGAACCTCCTTCCCTTCGCATTTGCGCCAGAAGATATTCATCCGTTCCTGCATGAAATAAAAGTAGTAGCGGAGAACGTGGTCGTCGGGAATTATCTCTTTGCTTCGCTTCATAATTTAGGCATTGGATATGATTTAAAGGTGAATTCCTTCCAATTTATAGGATCGCCATGAATTCCGACTTTATAATTTGATTGTAACCAATCTGCGAACTTCTTTACAGTCTCTTCATCTACATGGTTGCATTCCATATTTCTGACAGTGCTTGCCATATATTTGAATTCATCAGGCAACTCAGGTGCATTTGCTCCAAAATAATAAAAGTTTCTCGAAATTAAAACATTCTTTCCACGTATATCACGTCTATACTGTCCAGTGTCTTTAGGATTCCTTCCTTCTACAGTATGAGCACACCTTTCCTGTATAACCTCTTTTGTTTGGGGATTAGTATGGTAAACATTGTCACCATACATCTGCATTACAGAACCATTGAAAACCGGTTTTTTGCACTGAAAATCTGGATTATTCCAGTATTCATCAAAAGTAATAATTTTCTCCACTTTCATGGCAAAGATGAGGTGTCCAATATATTTATTAAGCACACGGCCTCCTGTCGCGATAACCCAGTCACCAATCTCCAAATTGCTACTGCTACGGATGCTACCTTTACAAGTAGCCAAGGTCATAACCCCCCAAAAAGGATTCGGGGCAAAACCGTAATCATGGTCCATTTTATATCTATAACACTTCATAATCTTAAGCGCATTTTATATAAATCATTGGATATGAGCCAACCGTTGCTGGTGAGCCATCAAAATTCTCAAATGGAACATTACCTCCATTTATAACATCCGAAAGTTTATCAAGCGAATTCCATCCGATAAGAGTATTGCCATATTTCTCGAAGGCTCCAGGCAAAGGAACCTTTTCCTTACACCCATAATTATAGATGCCAACAATACGCTTGCCCATCTTATTAGCTTGTTCTATCTCATAGTTTACCCATGCACGTTCATGCGTGTGTTCACCGATGATTACAATAAAAGTACCAGCCCAATTAATCCTCATTTTAAGATATCGGGCTATAACAGCATCCGAAACCTGTTTCCCTTTCTTATTCCGAATTATTCCTCCTTCATCTTCTTTGGCAGCACTATTTCGAACAATACAACCATTTTCTGCAAGGCGTTCTTGTAGTTCTCGAGTTTGCTGGACATCACCACTATAGTGGCTTATGAAAACATTATGTAAATCTGCCATAATTATTCTTCTTGTTTTATAACATTCTTCAATCCCTTGATAATAAACCTTATAACTTCAAATAGGTTAGTTGAGCATACAGGATATGAGAACAGCCTCACCTTCAAAACCGCCCAGAAGATATATTGGTTTTTCCGTTGCACACACTTTCATCTATTCATCTAAAATACTTGGGGTTGACGTTAGAGAACCTTTTGTTTTTCCGCCAACGATTATGAATGCCCTAGCTTCACGACAACGGACATCACGCATGTGCAATAAAGAGTCAATTATTTGCTTCTTATCTTCCTCATCCTAAGTGGAAGGCATTAACTTTTTCTGTCCTCAGTAAACCCATCAATATAATCTGTATATATCAGTTAGCCATTTTTCATTTTCATAGGCCTAGACATATCATAATCATTTAATATTCTTGAATCATACGCCTTATCCACTAGGAGAGTTAGATTTTTGACATTAATATCAGACCAATTAACCACAGATATATTAACACCTGGCTTCACTAAATTATCAATAATACGCGCGGGCATATAAGGATACCGCCTTTCAAATTCTGTACGATCGGTTATAGTAATCCAATTTTTAACATCTGGCAAAACCGCAGTCTTTTCCTCTTGCGAACATAAAGTATGATATTTACAATCCACTGATGGCAAATTAATAACTAAAATACCAGATTTCTTATTCTTCTTACCATCATACATACTAGAAAATAATTCCCAATCAATATGTTTTCTATTTTTTGTTTCTGTACCTACCAAGAGAATTGTTACAGACGTATCCTTAAGATGTTCATCTCTAATATATTCACGTATTTGCTGAGAAGTCCAATCGTCCGGAATTTCGCCCATATCCACAGATCCATCAATGAAAATATTATTCTCAACTCCCCACTTTACCAATGAATCCTTGTATTTCTGATCATTGTCATGATGAAAACTTACAAATACTTTATGCATTATTATTTATATTATTTAAACCTTTTAATATTAACGATACTATCTCAATAACATCAACAGAATGGAAAAGTACAGTATTTTCCACTTCAGTAAGGCCATTATTCAAATCAGCAATGCTTATACTATCAAAAAATTCATAATTTATATGACGGTCATTCTTTTCACACCAATCATATAGTTCTTTATAATTATCATACTCATTCGCCTTATCCAAAAGACTTTTTGAATAAGCTTTTTTTTCAAATACCTCTGATAGCATATGAGCAGCACCACCAAAAGCACCGACAATGAATACTGGTTGCTTGCTCTCTAGCGCAATCTTACACTCTTCTACAACACCTGCCATATAGCCTGTGAATCCTTTGGTTTTACCACCAACAACTATTCTCGCTATAGAATTCTCAACCATCTGGCATCGCATCTTTGACAACGAGCTTGCCCATTTCAAACGATTTTCAAGAGAAGAAGGAGGCAAGTAATCCGAAACCTCATGCGGTTGTACATACTCACCTACATCTGATGCGACAAGCTTAATCCTAGAATTTAGATAATCTGCTTTCTGCTCAAGTGTGACATTATTAAATAGTGGCCAAGAAAGATAGTTCTGAATATAAATTACATCTGTTCCTGCCTTTTCTAATTGACCATACTGATTTGAAAGCTCTTTAAATAATTCAGTATAGCCCTTTGCTCTCAGGTCTCCACCATAAACTAGCTTTCCGTTTGCTTTAAGTAAATGCCTTGTAATCTCAATTGTGAGATCCTTATATAACTCTTCACCTATTCCTAAAGCTGGTAAATCTGTGCTTTCAGATATAGAAATGGCAATATTCTTTTGACCAAGATTAATATTCTCTGTTAAATGCGACATTGGTGTACAGAAAACAATATTACGATGCATTTTCTCACAAATATGTTTCAACACATCTAATTCTTCATTACCCAAAGGAGGTTCTGGATATAGAAGCTTTCGAGTTTCATCTTTTAATAAAGACATATTGTATGCTTCTGGAGGATATGGCAGAAATTCTGTGTTCTCATCACAATCTTCTTCAAGCATTACTGCCTCAACACTTTGATCTAACATCGTTCTAAGGAGCAAGTTGATAACTTTGCGCCAATCGCCATCAAAAACAGTGCTTGGGACGTTACCAATATAAGGGAATACCCTATCCACATTCCCATCAAGCATAAATACTGCCACAATAGGAATATGCTTATCTTTTGCTATTAATGCTTCTTTTCTACACCATTCACGAGAAGAATATGTATCTGTAAATAAGATAAGTAGAGAACAGCTTCCTATTTTAGTCGTTATTTGATCTCCAAATTTGTACCCATCCAAAATATCATGAACATCAAAGAAGGAATTAAGTTTAGTATCAGAATAAAGAAAATCTCTTACTTCTTTTGCCATTAATTCACCTTTATTGGCTCGATCTCTTTTTGAATGACTAATAAAAATAGATAGCGATTCCTTTGCCTCTTTATTACTTATAAAACGAATAAGCAAATCATATAATTGAGTTGTGAAATACGCCCAATTATTCCCTTCAAACATGAGAATGTGATCTTTATCAGCATTAATGTCAACAACTATTGACTGTGTCTCTCCTAATTTTTTATTAATTGAAAAAGAATGTCGATATTGTTTTACACCAACAACCAATGTATTGTCATCTACCTTATCTGTTAGTTCCTTGATATAAGAAGCCCACTTTTCCGAGCAAAACATATTTATATCAATAAACACAAGAAATAATTTCTTCTTGGTTGCAGATAAATCACCATTTATTATTTTCTCGTCATTACCCGTTACAAAATATACAGGAATATCTAATCCATCTAAGAATGGATTATTAACATCTCTACATAGAAGAGAATATAATTCTGAATATATTCTTGAACCTTCCTTATTTTCCGTATGATAGAGGACATAAACTGAAAGAGGTGTTCTCATTTTTATTAATGTTTATATGGCTTTTCACCATTAATCCAACATTTAAAGTTTACATAATCATCTCCATTGTGCACCCCAATATCATTCTTATCTGTATTCTGGTTCTTATCAATTTAGATAAAATGATACAATCCCACAAACTCAGTTCCTTCATATGAAGACCTTGTATTGTGAGATATTGGTAGCATCTGTTTGACCACCATTGATTTCCCTATCTGGCGGGCACCCATAACGACTTGAATGAACCTGCGAGGTTCTTTCAAGCGTTCTGTAATCAACTGATATTCTGCTCGTTTATACATATTATTACATTTTACTCAATGCGATGAAAACTTTTACTCACAGCAAAAGTAACAAATTTATTTGAGTAATAATCATAGATTTACAAGAAAAACATTATCTTTGTGGCAGTAATCAAGCGTTCTG
>ERZ779937.699-NODE-699-length-12174-cov-4.625217_pt1 | contig 12174 bp, 13 predicted proteins | sample MGYA00511185_ERZ779937 | MGnify/ENA primary metagenome ERZ779937 (study PRJEB29588, sample SAMEA2147216) | human gut metagenome | biome: human gut; feature: human-associated habitat; material: faeces | place: Denmark | collected 2008/2010 ... | reverse complement strand
CAACTGTAGAGGCCATAAAAATTGATGAAAAAAAATATTGAGTATCAAACTTGGGTTAATTGTAAGCAAATGAAATGCTTATTATTTTTAGTGGACATTAGTGATTTTGTATATGATAAGTTTTGAATGAGTGCTAGTTGTAAGTAAGTACCCAAATTTGTCTATGAGATTTCCATTTCGAGCATCAAGAGTACACTGGTATTAAACTTTCACTAAGTTTCAATCTATTTGATTATGCAAAATCACATATAATTCATAAAAGAGCAAAATTAATAATGAAGCTTTTTACAAATTTTTGTAGCCATCTATCTGGTAGAGACTGTTGAAATGTCCAAATAAATATGTATGGATGCCTCGTCCGACAAGTTCGGGCGAGGCATTCTTCGTATGTACGCTCAGCATGAGCACCAGCTAACGGGTGGAAGTCCCGAAGCTGCCCTAATAGCGGGAAAGCTATAGCCCAAGGCAAGGGTGTCCGTGGCGACGCGGAATCTGAAGGAAGCCGGCGGCAAACATCTGCTCCGACGAACAGAAACTTCATACAAGGCCAATGCCCGTGTGGTAAGTGTGCATAACAACACGAAGCCCGATAGCTATTCGGAACGGGCAGGGGTAAATGAAGCGGAGATAAGATGGAAAGTTGATGCTCTTATCTGAGGAGGTCTCACGGACACGGAGAATAGTTGCCTTTACGAAATCCATGGAGTAACGCTTGCCGTGAGAAGTCAGCCGAGGTCATAGTAGTAGGCATAAAGTCAACATGAGCCCATGAAGGACCGAACCTTTATTAAACGATAGTAATTGAAAGTTACCGAATGCAAGGCTGGAAAAGCCTTCCCAAGTCGTTCATGAACCAGAATGCCGTATTCCTGCTGCTTACCGCCCTCATCCGCAACTTCTATGAGATGCTCAAGGATCGGATGGGGAAGGACAAACTCAAGACTTTCTGACTGAAAAGGGAAAGCCGTGTCAAGACCTTCGTCTTCCGCTTCGTCTCAGTGCCTGCGAAATGGGTTCGGACGGCACGCCAGCATGTCCTGAACATCTACACCAACAATGAAGCTTATGCTACAGTCCTCCAAAACGATTTTGGATAAGGAATCTCCCTTAATGGTTATATAGCGCATGCGCCCCTTGTCGCTTTGTGGGGTAAGGGGAAGGTATATGAGCATTACGACAAAATAAGGCCTTCTTTTGTGAGAAGTGTGATTTTTGTCAAGTAATAAGAAAATTTCCCGAATGAACCCATGCAACTTAATTAGTTGCGGATTTTAGGGGAAAGTAGAATAAATTTTATACCTTTGCAGACGTGACCTGCAAGGGGGTCACTTTTAGATTAGCAAAGGGGTCACATCTCGACTCGCGCGCGCAGCGGTACTGTAATAAGATTTGAAAAAATCACTATATTCCCACTATAATAGCAAAAAGAGTTTCGCAGGTTATGTTTAAACATTGAAGTTGTAGTGTTGTTTTTTGTCATTATGGCACATGACATCCCTACATCACTAAATTCATGTTCTAGATAGAATCATTAAGTATAAATTTCAATCTTTTTGTTTTTCTATCCATTTTTGCTATCTCATCAACTGAAATCAAACATGAATCTAACTAGCTGAAGAACCTAAAAAAAAGTTAATTTGCTTGCGAATTACAGATAATTTCGTAAATTTGCCAATGATAAAAACAACCGAAATATGGACAAGAACGAAGAAACCATTAGCTTAACGAAGTGCGACAACTCTATTCTGGCCGATGAAATCGTTTCTAAGCTGGCCAACGCTGGTATAACTTCATCGCTCCACGACGAGCTCAACGACCCCGCTTATGGCGCTTACGGACCTAATCCCGGGATTGAGGTGAGGGTGTTCAAGAAGGACTTGGAGCGAGCCCAGAGCATATTGAAGGAGATAACCGAAAAGCGAGAGAAGCAACTGCCATGGTGCCCCACTTGCGGCAGTCAGAATGTCGTAGCGTTAGGCAAGGTAAGGCCCAAGCTGTCTAAGTGGGCGGTCATCATCGGCGTTCTCTTGGTTGTCATCGGAATCGTCTGCATTATCCTACCATTCTGTGTGAAGTCTCTAGAGTCAGCTACGGTTAGCTTTCTTATTATATCACTGATCTCATTGGCGGTTGGCGTTGTCCTAGTCATACCCCAGCGAGAGCGCAAAAACTACAAATGCAACGAATGCGGGACTGAATTCTATAAGGAATAATTTTTAGACCCAATAATAATGTGGCAATCCAACAACTTATCTGCAAAAAGATATAAACCACTTACCTAATAAATCTCTGAACTTATTAGAAAGAAGACAGATATTAAAATAAGATGCAATGATATTGAACAACAGCTGAAGGAATGGGGTAAAGTGCCAACTAATAGCGAGGATACCAATCTGCTTCATAAAGTCAATAACCTTTATCGTGAATTAGGCGACAAGCCGGAGGTACAACGACTTATGACCTTGTATCCAATAAATCAACTTTATACCAAATGGGGGGCATCCGTTGATCCAGAAGAACATCCTGAGATGGAAACCCTTGGCTTCATCAATCGCTCTGTAGAACTGCCTTACAGTCGAGCCAAAAGGTATATAAAACAGTGTGTAGAAAAATACGGAGAATTGCCAGGGCTGAATACTTGGCCAATGTATTTTGTGTTTCAGGATGACTTAAATCGAAGAAACTATTATTACGGATTCTCAAAGGACCAGCTCGACTTCATTGGCAGTTTAATTGACGGGGGCTACCTAACCGATGAAAAGTTAATCGTCAAGTACTTTTCTTGCAGGTTGAATGACAAGTCCGTAATAGAGAAAATTGATGCGATACTGGATAAATACAAACTTATCACACTTGGTTATTTGGCAAGGCACCTCCATGAGGGACTTGTATTGGATATCTCGTATCTGCATTCATTCTTTGACGAAATGACACAAAGCAATGGAAATATACCAAGAGGCATTTGTAAGGAAGTGAGGTCGCGTTATATGCTCATCGAACCATCATATGGACAGTATGCTCAAGAAATAATCATTTGTCGTGGTTATGAGGACCTTGCCAAAGTGGACTTCAAGGAAGCGGCGCGCCTTCTGCCTTATAGGGTATTACCTAATTATTCTTTGGACTTTACTGATGCCGATGACATCAATTATGCACGTGCCTTTCTTTTCCACATGGAAAGGGAAGGTGGATGGGGAGGAATGCCCGATGATACAAGAGGCATCATACATATCGATACAGATCATACATTTTTGGACGATCTGAAAAATGGCTTTTGCATGTTCTCCTACATCAATACCAGGATGAATCACGACGCTCCGGAGAAATCCCTCGATTGGTGCATGTTTCTCATGAGGATGGATTCTGCCTTACTTAAGAGGAATCACAATTCCAAGTTATACAAAAGCCTAAAATATTGGATTAATGAGAGAGCTGATGATGCATCAAAAGCTAAATTTCAATTATTGAACAGCTATTTATCAGAGCACTGGGACTTCATGATATGATTATACTTGCGAATTTAATGTTAGTAATTAGTACAACAAATGAGATGAATGATGTAACCTTAGGACAGCGTATTTAAAGAAGCTATTCTGAGGCTTTTGTCTTTTGGATCTCTTTTGTCACTCATATTGCAAATTTCTGAAAATTATTTAACAATGAATGGAATTTAATTTCCTATGAAAGTAATTTATTTCCAAGTTAGACAGAAATATGTATATAAGTCATTGATATATATTGATTTACAAACCCGCTTTCATAATCAAACTTTAATTTTGCATTATACCTCACCTTTAGAATTTAATACAACATCCGCTGCACCCAATTATCGATATTATTGTTGCCATGTGCAATAGGAGACAATTAGAGACAAGCCTGCAAGGACTCAAATAGTATATATCCTGAGAAGAAATAAATAAAAAAAGTCCTCAAAATCAACTTAAAGTATATTATAAAGGATTATTTTCAACTTTTTACTTGCGAGGTTTCAAATTAATGATTATCTTTGCAGTTGAAATGTGACAAGGAAAATAAACTATGAGTATATCTTATGGCACTAAAATAAACCAGCTGCTTGCCGGAACAGCCCCAACCGGGTTGATGTTCTCCGACTGGCTGAAGAAGAACGGCTATTCAGCGCAGCTGCAGAAGCGGTACAGGGACACAGGATGGCTGACTACCTTATGCAAGGGTGTCATGTACCGTACAGGCAGCCACCTCAATGCCTTCGATGCTCTTGCGTCCTATAATTCTCAGTTGGACAAACAGCTGAGAATTGGCGCCGCCTCTGCCTTGGAATACGCAGGCTTCAACCATTATGTCCCTATGGGCAAGCCCCTGCTGATGGTTGCGTTACCCCAAGGAGAGAAGATGCCCCTATGGATGAAGAGCGATGCCTACGACATGACTTTCCGTACATTCTCAACCACGGCATTTGCAGCTTTGGACGTTTCCAAACATGATCGAGATAGCGGCACGCTATATGTTTCCTCGCCGGAACTGGCTTTTCTTGAGTGCCTCGCACTGGCACCGAAACAGTATTCCTATATGGATCTCTATTATATCATGGAACAACTGACAACATTGCGGTCTGAGGTCGTACAGCGTTTGTTGGAGAGTACATCAAACATCAGAATTAAGCGGATGTTCCTCTACATGGCAGAGAAAGCCGGGCATTACTGGTTCGAGGAATTAGACACAGATAAGATGGACTTGGGAGCAGGGAAGCTGCAGCTGGTGAAGCACGGCGTGCTCAATAAGAAATATTCAATAACAGTTCCAAAAGAATTAGACGACTATGAGGGATAAATACCGAAGGCAGGTGAAGCTGCTGAAACGCGTATGTATCCGCATGATCTGCAAATACCAATGACACAATGAGTATAAGGACTGTCATCTGACTCGTCAAAGTTTTGGATTTTTCTACGGATAAAATAAAAATAATCCGTAGAATATTTCTTGCTTCAAAGATAATTCTCTATCTTTGCAAAAAAGATAAAATATGTATAAGGTTTCGAATCAAGCAGGTCGGCAACATGGCTACATAAGAGTCTCAGAACTTTCAGACAGGAAGAAATACCGTAGAGTTCTGAAAGCTGTTGATGCTGGAGAACTGGTCAAGGTGCGTCATGGGGTGTATGCCCCACCGGAGGAAATGCTCAACAATATAATTGATGTCGAGAGCATTGTCCCCGGAGGTGTGGTGTGTCTTTACAACGCCTGGGCTTATTATGGTCTGACAACCATCAGTCCTCCAGAGTTCTGTATTGCCATTTCCGCGAAGCGCAAAGTATCACTCCGGACACCTTTCCCTATCAAACTTTTCTATTGGAAGGACGACAACCTTAAGTTTGGCATTAGTGAGGTCAAAGTAAGCAATTACCACGTCCATATGACAGACCTTGAGCGAAGCGTGTGTGATGCTGTCAAGTATCGGAATAAAATAGGCTCAGCTTTGTGCTCTGAGATTATCCGGAACTATACAAAGCGCAAAGATCGCAACCTAAGCCGCCTGTCTGAATATGCCAAGAAATTGAGAGTTGAAAAAACAATAAAGGAATATATGACCATTGCTCTGGGAGAATGATTAAACATAAGAACTACGGGAAATCGGTAAGGACAAGGCTTCTTACTCTGATGAATAAGACTGGGTACAGGTACATGTACCTTCTGACACGCTATTTCAATGAGCGCCTGTTGTATCGGGTATCAGTGAGCCAATACAAGGATAATTTCCTGCTCAAAGGCGGGTCTTTGCTGTATGCACTTCAAGGCTTGGAGTCCAGACCTACAGTAGATATAGACTTCTTGGCAGACCGTATCAGCAGAGACAGAGACTATCTGACTTCTGTTTTTAAGGAAATTCTGTCTATCGATTGTGAGATGGATGGAGTAAAATTTGACACGGACGAACTACAGGTGGAGCCTATAACTGTTGACAAGAAATATCCGGGTACAAGGTTTCATTTCACTGCCCACATGGACAGTATCGTTCAAAAGATGTCTATCGATATAGGCTTTGGCGATGTTGTCACTCCTTATCCTATGAACCTTGACTACCCACTTCTGCTCCCGGATGTACCTTCTGTCAACCTTAAGGCCTACTCCATAGAGACGGTAATAGCAGAAAAGTTCCATACGATGCTTGATAGAGATGTGTTTAACAGCAGAATGAAAGATTTCTTCGACTGCTATCAGTTGTTTGTCACATACAAGATAGATCACGACAGCTTGTATCAAGCCATCAATGCTACTTTCAGCAATAGGAAATTGGAATACAATGCCGACCGAAAGCTGTTTACTGAATCTTTTGCAACGGATGAAGAAAGAAATATAAATTGGAATAGGTTCTTGAAGCAAATAAACTTCAAGCAGGAACTGCCATTCCCTAAGGTCATGGATTTGCTCAGGGACGAATTGCTTCCTATGGAAAACAAATACTGGCAGGAACATGATGGGGTAAAACTCTAATTTTGGTCATCGACAAAACGCAGTTAGAAATGCGTTCCAGGTTGGTTTACACGAATAGTGCGGTGTGCAAGGTCTATATAAATATACGACCCCGCACACCGCCCTATTCGTGTAGCCAAAAAGTTTTTTAAAAGATTGTTGCTCAAATCTTCGAGATTGGATCAGCGCAAGCTTCTGCATCCGCAAGTGCATTGTGATGATTCTTTAAGTCGAAGCCACAACGTTCGGCAATGATATCGAGGTTGTGATGACCTTCTGGCCATACCTGCCGTGAACGAAGGTGCGTTTAAGCAACTCCTCACCGCTGCTCAGATCTTCATTGTCCATCCATTTGCGGTTAAGATTCCCAAAGGTAATCTTTCCCGCATTGTAGATGGTCCCGACAATCCACACGAGTTTATTTGTTTGGTTTAATGCCATGCTGTACGTTTCATAAAAATTCTGTTGCAAATTTAGGAAATACTTGTGAACAATATGGACACACATATAACATTTAACTAAACTTGATATTTCATTTTTTCATGATCGACAATATAGTCGGCAAGCTATAGCATTGCCCGCCAAGAAATATCATCTCCCGTCGCCAAGCTCAGTGAATTCTGCCCTGAGGGGATTGCTGGAGAAAGATTTTATCACCCAGCAGGATGATGCCTATGTGGTATATGACAAATTCTTCGACTTATGGTTGAAAAAATACATGAAGTAAGGCCAAAAAGTATCTTAGCATAACTCATTGGAAATCTTGCATTATTCAGAGAGTTGAGACGATGGTTTTGCAAACGTTTGCAAAGCTTTTTCCCCATCTTTTCCATTTTCCCTAATATAGCGTAATGCAAAAGTTCATACATTTGCGGTCGAAAATAACACAAAGAACGAGAACAGTCTTGGTCCAGCATAATGTGCAGGACCTGCTCTAAAAACATAAAACGTAGCATATTTATAACTAACGCAATAATTCTGAAAAGATGAAAAAGTCAACTAAATGCCTATTTGCCCTTTTGTTGATGCTTGGGGCAATGTTGGAGATGAAGGCGGCAGATGTATATCTGCTTACAGCCCAAACAATCAACGGTGTCGTTGGTAAGTATGAAGTGCCAAGCAACCATAAGCTTACTCCGAACACTTCTTATGGCAGCAATGTGTATTCCCTTAAAATCACTTCCATGCCCGAAACGGGATTCTGGTTCCGTATCGGAGTGTCAGGGGGGGGTAATCAGATGCAGCCTAAAGTCAATGGTGATCAGCTTACGATAAACGAGGAAGGAACACAAGATCCCACCTCTTATTCTATAGAAAGCGACTGCTATGGAAGCAGCAATGCCTGGAAAGTAAGCTATACGGCGGGCGAATATGAATATCTCACGGTTAATGTAGACATCACGGATGGCTCGACGCGCCGCGTATGGATAGAAGGAAAGAAAACTTCCGCTGGAGGAAGCGGTGAGCCTGGTGTATGGTCTGCAACAGATGTCGAACCGGGTTACTATCTCGTGGGCAATTTCTTCTCGCCATATAATAGAGGTGGAGAATATAATCCGGGAGGCGACGGCGAAACGATAGACTATGAAAAACATGTGTATTTCAAATTCGAAGAGCAAAAAGACAAGAGCTATGCGTTCAGCATCCCGGCATGCCTCACGGCACATGCACAGATTCTTGCTGTTGACGAGTATGACAATAAGATGGTTTACGGACCGGGCGAGGTATTCAACCTGCATGGTGCAAAGAATAATACCAGCGCATTGCCGTCAACAAACGGAGCTGTGGGAACTATTTGTGGAACAACTGCGGCAAAGAAACTTGTCGGTTCTGCGACAATAGAAGAGGGCGAGAACTACTGGAATCTCGTGACCCGCAATGACGGAGTGACAGACGACGATGGCATGTATACCTTCAGCTTTACGCTTGACAAAGACGGAAACCCCTCCGACTGGCAGGTGAAGCATGATGCTACGAGATGTGTGACTTATCTTATTGGCAACATGGAAGGGGCTACGGCGCAGCCGCTCTATGGCAAGCGTAAAAGTGGTGGAAATGAGGGCGCATTCGACAACGATGTTGAGGCTTCGCTCTATTTTAATGGTTCCAACAGCTATTGGGCAATCGATTTTATTGTGAATACCGTAACCACTCAAGAGATACTTGATCAGGCAAAAAAAGCAACGCCAGATATTCATGCCACAAAGAGCGTAGGCGACTGTTCCGGAACTCACGATAAACTCTTCTTCCTCGGCAACGGAGGATATCCCTATAGTCATTCCGATAAACACGACAAGGTATGGACTAACCAGAAACCTTTCACCCTTCATCTGTACGGTATAAAAAGAATACAGTATAACCCGACCCGTGGAGACAACGGTCTGTCGGCACAAGACGGCAGTTACGGTCTGTCGGGCAGTATACGTGTAATGGACGGTGGCGCTAACGATGCCGACATCCTGATAAAAACCATGTCTATGATAGGCGATGCTGTGGAAGGAACTTATGATGCAAAGACGGGCAAATGGATGTATACTTCTACTGCAGGAGACATGAAGTATGATGCCAACGAGCGTTGCTTCTCTCTGACGATATCTACAGTAGGCGATAAATACAATAATTCGCATTTCAGGTTTGTTGCCAACAATGACGCACACCAGAACTGGGGCGAGACGGACGGCAATATTTCAAGCAATACCGGATTTGCAAGACCTACTTATGATGCCGCCGATGATGGCAACCACTCTTGTATGGCTGACGATCCGAACGACGTGCAGTTCCGTAAAACGGCGAGAGAGGATGAGGAGGGCTTCGGAAGCACAACTCCTAATAAGAAGGATATCCTCTGGAACCGTCCCGAAGGAATATGGACGGTAAGGTTCTACCCAGAGCTTGACGAGAACGGAAAGGATGTATCCTACTACACCATATCAGGAACAAAAGTCGTCAAGATGCCTTTCACCTATTGCGTAGGGAGGTTTATCCGTACGTATAGCAACAGTGTTGCAATGGAACCCGCAAAAGACAATGTGAAGGTGTATGCGGCATATAAGTACGGAAAACCGGGGAATGCAAAAGACCCACAATCACAGGGCACGGTTTATCTTCGTCAACTCAAGTATATTCCGGCAAACATGGGAGTAGTGCTCGTGGGTGAGGTGCCTGCGGACGGCTACACAGACGGCGCTAACGTGGATTTCTATTTGAAAGAGAAAACGGATGAATTTGCTGACAAATACGAAGATTTGTGGACAAATGCAGTAAATTATGTAGCTAAAGGTGATAAGTGGAACAACTATCTCCAGCCGACAGTCACGGCTAACGACAATCTCGGAAATGCTGATACCGATGCTGATGGAAAAATACTCCATCGTTTCTTCGGCCTTGCAAACTTCCATTCCACAAACTATTACAAGGAGAATCAGACCGGAGACGACTATATCGGTTTCTTCCGCCTTACGCAGGATGGTCAAAGCGGCGCAAACAAGGCTTACCTGAGTATTCCGGCAAATACTGTTGTAGACGATGGAGCAGGAGCGAAGTTCGGGTATATCGACTTTAACGGACAGTTTCTCGGAAATGCGACGGACGACCCGAGCAATCCGTCGCTTGCCAAGATGGCTATTGTCTTCGATGACGAAGATGATGGCGGAAGCACTACTACTGTAACAGAAGTCAAGCCGAATAGTAAAGACGACAACGCATCGTTCTATACCCTTCAGGGAGTAAAGGTGTCACGTCCTGTCAAAGGAGTGTATATTCATAATGGAAAGAAATTTATCAAATAAAGAACCAAGGAAATATGAAAAGTTATATTAAACCGGAAGTCAAGGTGTATAAAGTTAGAATCGAGCCTCTTCTTAGTGGAAGCGAACGTGGACAGATAAAAGCTGGGCTTGTCAAAAAATATGACCCTTCTCTCTTTGATGAGGAAAATGATGACGGACAGACTGGTCGCGTCTGCTGTCTTTGGGATGACGAAGACTTTGAAGATTGAATGAAATATTCTGAATAAATGTAGTTTTAGTTGCGTTAAGCAATCCAGTTAGTAGTGAGACAATCTGTAAGTAGCTTTAGTGGATATTATCCCTAAAAGCTCTTGCAGATTGTCTCTTTTTCGTTAGAAAAAAGTTTGTAGTACACAGCGGCGCAAATGAGAATCGTAAAACGTTGGCTAGCAAGAAAAACCTTTAGTGAGGGATCAAACTTGGGTTAAAGCAGAAAGTTGTCACCTCCCAATCTCATTATCATTTTATGATAATCACTTTATGATAATCCAAACAAAAGTCGTATCTTTGCATCCGTATTGCGACGTGAGGCCCTACAAGTAATTGTTCTTTGAGACTAATGAACCTCTTATTCCGTGAAGGTTGGTCATGTTGCTGTAAGGATTACACGGACGTTGGTCCACCAGTAGATAGATGGGGGCTAAGTCGGTCGAAGTCATTTGTACAGAACACGGTAAGCCAAAAAGTATCTTAGGATAAATCGTCAACTATCTGAAGACGTGAATTCAACAAGCAAGTGCAGATTTACGCAAGAAGTGATCCAGCCAAAACTGTTAAATGACCATAAACTTACTTTTGGAAAGCCGCTGATTTTCAATATTACCAACGCGTGCGTAAGTGACTTACGCAGCGGTGCGTTCTTGGAGGAATGGAGATTTCTGCCTAATTTTGCAACCACAAACAAAAAGAAAGTAACTCACATTTAAACAACAGAAAAGATGAAAGAGATGAAGAAGATTGCAGAAGGCAAGAATTTCACTGCCTGTGATTTCGGCAAGTTGAATGATCTGGGAGGGTACGTGCTCCAGTTGGGCGACATCAAGATTCCCGGCAAGGTCTTTGGCGGCCAGGCCGTGGGAGCCACAGGTGGAGATTTCTCTTTCCAGATCTATCAGCCTGGACAAGAGGGAGGCTTCTACCACACCCACAAGAACCACGAGGAGCTCTACTTCGTGCTCAGCGGCAAAGGAGAATACCAGGTTGACGGCGTCAACATCCCCCTCCAGGAGGGAAACGTCGTGCGTGTAGCTCCTGCCGGCAACCGCACCATCCACAACAATGGCAGCGAACCGCTGGTTGTGCTCTGCGTGCAGTATCGTGGCGCCACCTTCTCTGCCGAGGACGCCACAGACGGCGTGATCCTGCAGGATCAGGTGGAGTGGTAATCGGATCGTGTCGTCCATACGCTCCACGACACGGATTTTATCCATCAGCCATCCTCTTGACAATAAGAGGATGGCATTTGCGTTATTATCATATATGATCAAAAAACAAGTTACCGACCCCGTCTTTCCGCAGTGTCCCATCCGCAATGTGCTCGCGCGCATCGGCGACCGCTGGTCACTGCTCATCCTGCTTGCGCTGCAAGACAGCCATAGGCAGATGCGATTCAAAGATCTGTGCCAAGCCATCCCTGACGTGTCGCAGAAGATGCTGGCCTCAACCCTCAAGGAGCTGGAGGCTGATGGCTTGGTGAGCCGCACGGCTTACTCAGAGATACCGCCCCGCGTGGAATACGCCCTCACAGAGCGTGGAGAATCCCTCATGCCGCTGCTCAACCAGCTGGTGAACTGGTCGGTGGAAAACATGAGTGGGATCATGACGAGCCGCAAGAGGTATGCGGACAACAACAACGCCAAGTGATTTTCACGGACAAAGGGACGAGAGGATGGCGAACTTGACGCAAACGTGGTTGTTGCATTTTTAGCAACAACCA
>ERZ779937.696-NODE-696-length-12241-cov-3.037502_pt1 | contig 12241 bp, 10 predicted proteins | sample MGYA00511185_ERZ779937 | MGnify/ENA primary metagenome ERZ779937 (study PRJEB29588, sample SAMEA2147216) | human gut metagenome | biome: human gut; feature: human-associated habitat; material: faeces | place: Denmark | collected 2008/2010 ... | reverse complement strand
GGGATAAAATTTCCGAGCCGCCGAAAATTTTTTCCGAACCACCTTGTTCCGATCAAAAGCTAGGGCGGGAAAATGATGAGGACAAACGGGCGTGAAATAACGATATGACAAACTGCAAAAAAACGGAATAGATGCCTCAACAACCTACAAAAGCCAATTGAACAAATACCCCGACAGGACAATAAAGGCGACAACGGTACCGAAGAAAATGCCAATGAGGCGCCAGGTCATGACTTTTTTCAGCAAAGTGGCCTCCGGCAGAGACAAACCGACCACGGCCATCATAAAGGCAATGGCCGTGCCCAACGGAATGCCTTTGGCCACAAAGACCTCAACTACGGGCACGATTCCGGCAGCATTGGCATACATGGGGACAGCCAGAATAACGGACAGGGGGACGGCGAGCCAATTGCTGCGTGACATATAGTGCGCAAAGAAGCCTTCGGGTACAAAGCCGTGCATGAAAGCTCCGATGGCAATACCTACGAGGACATATATCAGGACGCCTCGCACAATGCGCCACGCCTCACGTACGATGGCGGGCAGACGACGAAGAAAGGGTATCTGCTTTTGCTGCCACCCGTCGGTCTGCAACGTAGACTGATGCTGCAGCTGGCGGACCCAATCGCTCAGATAGGGCGAAAGATTCATACGCCCCAGCACCATACCTCCAACTATGCCCAGCAGAATGCCGCTGACAATGTAGACCAGCGTTACCTTCAGGCCGAAAGCACCCAGAAACATGGCCACGGCTACCTCGTTGACCAAAGGAGAGGTGATGAGAAACGAAAACGTAACCCCCAGAGGAATGCCTCCCTTGACAAAGCCAATGAACAAGGGTATGGACGAGCAGGAGCAAAACGGTGTGATGGCGCCGAAGAGAGAGGCCAGCAGATACTGCAGACCATACATACGATGGGTGAGCAGATAGTTACGCAGACGCTCAATGGGGAAACAGGAATTGACAATACCCATGAGCACGCTGATGCAAAAAAGCAGAATCAGAATCTTGATGGTATCGTAAAAGAAAAAGTTAAGGGCCGTGCCCCACGTGGTGCCGGCCCTGAGGCCAAACACTTCATAGACCAGCCAATCGGCAAAATACTGTATCATACCTGTCAGGAAAATTAATTCGTCATTATACGAACAATAAAAGGTTTATAAAAGCGGCAGGACAAGAGGCCCTACTGCCGCCGGAAAAAACAGGGAGGAGGCGGTGTCAGAGTCCCAAAATCTTTTTGACATCGGAAGCCGTAGGTACCTGTCCCTTAAACCTGACTTCACCGTCAACCACTACGGCAGGAGTGGTCATGACGTTGTAGTTCATGATTTCCATCATGTCGTCTACCTTGGTCAGTGTAGCGTCGAGATGATTCTCAGTAATGACTTTTTCAATAACCTGACAGGTTGCCTTACACTTGCTGCACCCCGGTCCTAATACTTTGATTTCCATATAACTGAATTTAATAGTAAAACAAATTCCACATATTTCACTTTGTCTGAAACAGCTGCCCGGAACTCCGGAATGCAGCTGCACAAACACCCGACTCGTTCGCTATTCGTAAAACTACGAACATACTACATAAAAAAAAGACTCACAAGCAGCAGCTCTCTTCCTTACAAAGAGGTTGGCTGAAGAATCCGGAAAACATCGTCCGGGCTATCTCCCAATTTTTACGATTGATGCAATACTTTACCTTGGGAGCCTCAATCTCGCCCTGAATAAGTCCGGCCGACTTAAGCTCCTTGAGATGCTGCGACACCGTAGCCTTGGCAATAGGCAGTTCCTCGTGTATATCGCCAAAAAAACAACTATCCTGCGAAGCCAGAAACTGCAGGATGGCAATGCGCGCAGGGTGTGCCATGGCCTTGGCAAAGCGGGCCAGCTGCTCCTGATGTTCAGCATATTTTCGGTTGTCCATAACGATATCTACATTTACGTTCGTAAAACGTACGAACTTTACTTCACACTGCCAAATATATCATAGAGAAAAAAAATGGAACTGCTCGTCCACCCCCATTGCGGAAACATGCATACAGCGGCGATGCAGCCGGCCAACTGTCATCCCCTATCCTATACAGAAGCGGCAGGAAAATTTTCGGGCACGCCTCCAGACGGATGTATGCGCATACCACTAAAAAAAGCGGCAGGAGTAGCGTATTGCAAACGCTACTCCTGCCTTCCTGTAAAAAAAACAGTTTTAAATTACATCAGGACACATGTCCTAAAGTGTCGTTTATTATTTTTCTTCAGCCAGACCGATTACGACGCGATTCTTGTCGTTCTCGCCAAACGGCTGCACGGTGTCACCTTTGTAAGAATACTTAATACGTGATGCACTGATTCCGTATTTCTCCGTGAGTGCCTTGTTGACGGCAGCCGCACGTTTTTCAGAGAGGGTACGGTTGATGGCAGCGGTACCCGTTCCGGCATCAGCATAACCTACGAGCTCAACCTGAGCAGACGGATGCTGTTTGAGCCATGAAGCCAGATTGGCCACCTTCTGTTCCTCGGTTGCAGACATCGTTGCGCTATTGATGGTGAAGAACACCTCAATACGTGTCTTGGCCGGAGCGGGTGCAGGTTTGGGCTCGGGCTTAGGCTCGGGTTTAGGTTCGGGTTTGGGCTGCGGAGCAGGAACCGGAGTTACAGGTGCGGGAGTTACAGGCTGAGGTTTGGGCTCAGACTCCTTGGCCTTACCTTTCTTGAAACCAAACTTATAGGTCAAACCAATCATGGCATTTACCTGCCAGTCGCCGTGGCCATTGGTCTTAGAGTTGTAACGGTCGTGAAGATTGTTGGCCGTTACTTCCAGGTTCAAGCCCCAGTGTTTAGCCAGATTTGCTTCCACCTGAACGCCAGCTCTAAAATTGTGGACCAGACGGTTGTCGTCCCATGCATAAGGAATGGAAACCGATGGATTCTGGGTTAACAAATTGTGCAGGTCGTCGTTGTTCCACGCATAAGAGAGGCCTACACCACCAATGAGGTAAACATTGATGGGATGTACCTTTTTGTGGGAAAAGATGTTGCACAAATTAAACATGAAGTCAACATCGGTTGTCACATAATTATATTCATAGGTCTTGTTTATAGACTCAATGCCTCCCTTGTTCTGCCAACCGCTCACGTTCAGTCGGGCACCGATTTCAGGTGAGAAGAAATGTCCGACAGAGAAAGCTCCCATCGGCATAATCAATTTAGAAGGGGTGTAATCCGTAAAGGTAATTTCACCACCACCCTGCACACCGATAAAGGTGTACGGATAGTACGTCTGCTCGTCAGCACTCTGTGCTACGGCAGGAGACAATGCACTTACGAATAAGAGCAAAGCTGCCCATAGTTTTTTTCTGTTCATAATAATTATCTATTATTTAATAAATTATCACGCAAGTTAAATCAAGACACTTAATATTAAGCAAATATACGACAATAAAATGAGATGAGTGCAGTTTAATAAAAAAATTTTAAATCCGCCCATATCTGAGACACAGTTCGTCAGAATAAAAAAAGGTGCAGACATATGCAAACTGAATGGTAAGACATACAAATTCAGTGCATATTCTGCACCCTATTACGGGGAGGGATGATGCAGGAACTAAAGGTTCAAAGCTTTTTCAGCAGCAGCTTCTTCCTGCGGTCCTAAATCCATATACTTCATGATGGCCCGGCGCGCTGCACTGGCCACACGGCCATCGTCACTGCGAACTGCGGCAACGGCCTGGTCAAGAAACTCATCGGCATCACGCCCTTCGGGACGCGCTCCACGGGAAAACAGGCGGGCCATCAACTGGAAACCACACTGCTGGCTGACGGAATGTGAAGAAGCCATCCACTCATAAGCCTTTTCGGAAGCATAGGGCAAGTTCTGGAAAAGATACATGACGCAGCACTCCACTTCTTCCGTGAATCTCATTGATTCAACCCAGATGTCGGCCAACTGAGGCGGAAACTGCCCGACAGGCTGAAGCATGGCTGCCAGCAGACGACACTCGCGAATGTCTTCCTGCCAAAGAGCCTGGGCAAGTTCGTGGGTATGAGGCAACTCCTGCGCCCAGGCCTGCAGGCGCGGCAATTCGACACCGAAATTAACTTTATAGGTCAGGCCCTTTTCGCGCATGGAAGCAGACACCACACCATTCATCATACCGCGCAAGGCACGTTTGATTTCGCGTAGCTGTTCGGCTGTATCCATAATTTCAAATACGGTTATTAGTTATTGATATTGGGCAGAGTACTATAATCACGGCTGTAGCGCAGCATCTGGTCCTCATAACTCTCATCGTATGAAATCCTGACATCGGTAATGTTTCCCTTTTCGTCACGAACCGCAGTGTAAACAGGATTAATGAAACCTTTATAAGGCGCGATGTTCAGACGGGCATAGCGCTCAAGCACCTCTGCATGGAGCACGGGGTCGACCTTCACGCCGTATGTTTCGACCAGATTGCGGGCTGCGCTGTAATCGCCCTCGCTCTTAATACGCTGGATTTCGGCCAGCAAACGCCCGAATAGCTGCCGCAACCGTTCGTAATCATTAACCTGGACGTAAGTCTTGCCGTTTCGCTTAACCAGTTCCACAACATTATCAGCCTTGCCTTGCTCATAACACCAATGGGCAATCAAAGCACGATTACGCATATGTGCTTCCTCTATATTATTACCCGGTTTGATACGCACGAGCTGGGTCATCAAGCCATTCATCATATATGTATAGTATTGTGACTTGTAAGCCTCAAGATTGGGGGTCAGTCCGAGTTCTACCAATTTGGGATCAGCCACGTAATAGAGGCCAAAAAGGTCAGCACGCGCCTCTTCGATAGTGGCACCATATGCTTTCAGCGAATCGGGGTCGGTGCCGGGCAGGAGTTTACCGCTGCCATGCCCGAGACACTCGTGAAGGTCAGTATGCAAATCGTCACAAGCGTCACCATAGGTTTCAATAAGTTTGCGCGTAGCAGCATCGTCAATAAACTCCTCTTCGAATCCATTACCGTGAGCGGCCTTGTTATAAGCATCCGTCAGGTTTCCGATTGTTACACTCTTTGAGCCGTATTCCTTACGAAGCCAATCGGAATTAGGTAAATTAATACCAATGGCGGTAGAGGGATAAAGGTCGCCGCCAAGAATGGCTGCCGTAATGACCTTAGCAGAAATACCCTTACAGGTTTCTTTCTTAAATCGCTTGTCTACGGGCGAATGATCCTCAAACCATTGTGCGTTGGCACTGAGTTTTTCGGTTCGTTTGGTTGCGTCGAAATTCTTGAAATTGACGATAGACTCCCAACTGGCCTTCATACCAAGCGGGTCGCCATAGGTTTCGATGAACCCGTTGGTAAAGTCTACCGTACCGGCCGTATCCTGCAGCCAAAGGATATTATATTCATCAAAAGTTTTCAAATTACCCGTACGATAGTATGAAATCAGCTTGTCGATTACTTTGGCCTGCTCCGGTGTATCGGCAAAGGGGCGTGCCTTTTCCAAATAATATATAATACGCTTGATGGCAGGACCGTAAAGACCATCCTCCTTCCAAACCTTTTCAACCAATTTTCCGTTCTCCTTAACCAAGCGGCTGTTGAGTCCGAACATTACAGGTTCGGGATCAGACAAATCCTTACGGGCTGCATAGAAGTCTTCAGCTTCTTTCTGCGTCACTCCCTCTCCATAGTAGTTCTCACCGGAAGTCAGCACCAGATCATCTCCGGCCCGCTGATTGACACGCATAGGATAGAACGTCGGATCGAAGATGGCCGGAAAAACTTCATTGCAGAAATCATCCAAACTTTGTCCAGGTTCCAAAGGAAGTTTATTAATATCCACTTCGGCCAAGACTTTGCGTAAATAATCCTGTGAAAATCCAGGTACGAACTTTTCACTGCCATAATGATGATAAATACCACTGCTGAACCATACTTGTTTAAGATAGACCGTCAGGGCTTTGAACTCAGCCGTTTCACGGTCACCTTTATAGTCAGTGTACACCGTTTCAAGCATACGCCGTATGCGCAGATTGTAACGCCCATTTTGATCAAACAGGATGTCACGTCCCTGCAAAGCAGCTTCTGAAAGATAATATACCAAAGTTTTCTGACGCAAACTCAACTGGTCGAAATTCTCCACCTTGTAACGCAACATTTGAATGTCGGCAAACTGCTCGTCGGCATACTTGAAATTGTCGGCAGCCAAAGCTGTAGTGGTAGTGGCTGCAAGCATCATCGCTAAATTCCGAAATTTAATCATTTTCTTACGTTTTTTTCAATAAAATAAATTAGTCTTTTCGCCAGAAAGCCGGCGTAAGCGGCAATATCAATGAAAATATTTCCAAACGCCCCAGCAACATAATGCCGCAGCAGGCCCACTTGACAGAATCCGGCAGTACAGCCATTGAATCATATGCTCCCAGCTCGTGCCCTACTGTAGGACCAGCGTTACTGAAAGTTGACATAGCAATTGACAAGGCATCAAGCAACGGCACCCCCTGACTGGCAATAAAGAAGGTACCTACCAATATAATGACCATATATGCAAAGACAAAAGCCAGCAAACGCTGAATGACGGGCAAAGGCAATGGTGTATGATTAACACAAGGCGGCACTACCGCTTTGGGATGAAGCATAATCTTAAATTCACTTTGAAGAATTTTATAGAAAGACAATAGTCGAACGCACTTCAGTCCACCCGCCGTAGAACCAGCACAACCTCCGACCGCCATCAGCAAAAGCATCAGGATCCATACCATTGGAGGCCAAAGCATATAATCACACGTAATGAAACCCGTAGTACTCTCAAAAGACAAAAGTGTAAATAAGGTATGACGGAAGGCCATTTCTACCGCCTGGCCCTGCACGAATATAAGTATCAGCGTAATAATTAATGTCACTCCTCCCAGCAGACAAGCATAAAAGCGCAACTCCTCATCACGGAAAAGATCTTTCCATTGTCGTTTAAATAAAGAGAGATAAAACAAAGTGAAATTAATGCTTCCCAAAAACATGAATACAATTAGGATGTACTCAATAAGTGGCGATTTAAAATAAAGTATGCTGTCCTGATGAGTAGAAAAACCACCCGTTGCCAAAGTTGAAAAAGCATGGTTGATTGCATCAAAAAAACTCATACCTGCAATCCACAACGATAATGTACATGCTGCCGTCAGCATCAAATAAACCATCCACAACCAACGGGCCGTAGTACTCACACGGGGATGAATGCGATCCTGACTCATACCGGTAGATTCTGCGGTAAACAATTTCAGATTATTACTCCCCAAAGAAGGTAAAAACGCAATGGTAAAAATCACAATCCCCAATCCACCAATCCAGTGGGTAAGACTGCGCCAAAAGAGTATGGAGCGCGGAAGAGTATCGATATTCGTCAGAATTGTGGCACCGGTAGTCGTAAAACCAGATATGGCCTCAAAACAAGCATCTACAACTCCACAATTCACGTAATGGCCAAAAAGGAAAGGCAACATGCCTATCAATGAAAACGAGAGCCAGGTAAGCAGCACGATCACATAACCATCACGGCGATTTACCTGATTATCCGAACGTAATCCAATTAACCGCAACAGTCCTCCCAACCCAACGGCGATAAGCATCGGGAAACCATATACGGCATGTACGTTTTCATGATAAAGTATTCCTACGCCCCAACTTATCAACAACAAAAAAGCCTCCAGAAAAAGAAGTTTGGCAAGGACCTTACAAATAACCCTTCCGTTAATCATGAATCAAAAAAAAGAAATAGTTGTTTCAATTAAAATACTTTTCGAGTTTGGCCAAGGCATTTCCGATACAAAATGCCATAATAGAATCGCCAGGCTCTATACGAGTCATACCATTAATAAGAAGCCCCTCTCCGTTACGGACAAGGCCTCCCAAAGTAACACCTACTGGCAAATTAAGATCCTTCACAGCCTTCTGTGTAGCCTTACAGCCCTCGGCTGCCACAAACTCTGCCACATCGGCATTGGCAATGGTAAGACACTTTACATTACTTACGTCGGCATTAAGCATCATTTGATATATATGGCCGGCTGCAAAAGTCTTTTTATTGATTATGGAGCCGATATCAAGGCTCTCAGCCATACCTACATAATCCAAATTTTCTACCATGGCCACCGTACGATGAACGCCCAAACGTTTAGCCGCCAAACATGTCAGGATATTAGCCTCAGCATTGTCCGTTAAAGCTGCAAAAGCTTCCGTATTCTGTATGCCTTCCTCACGCAACAAATCAACATCACGTCCATCACCGTGAAACACCATTACATGACTATTATCAGCAAACTTCTGCGACAGATATTCACAACGGGCCTCGTCTATTTCTATAACCTTTACGCGAACATTTTCCGGCATCATCATAATGGCTTTTTCTGCCCGGCTGCTTCCTCCCATAAATATAATACGCTTAACATCCGGATAATTCATCTTTCCGGAAATATCACGGATATAGTCGATATACTGGCGAGTGGTCATAAAGTAAACAACATCGCGGTCGTGCAAGCTATCATCGCCTCGTGGAATAATCGTTTCGCCATCACGTTTGATAGCTACCACATGATAGGGTGAATCAGGACCACAAATATCCTTAAGCGGCATGTCCAGGATTTTTGCCGTTTTGCGCAATTTTACGCCCAGCATAATCAGAGCTCCATTATGCACTTCCCACCATTGGCGGGTCCAACAATGCCGTACATTCTGCACAATTTCAGCCCCCGCCAGGACCTCAGGATAAATAATAGAATCTACCCCCACGGATTTAAAAAATTCGCGGTGCTCCGGTATCGTATATTCATAATTATCCACACGGGCCACCGTACGTTTGGCTCCTAATTTACTGGCTAAGATACAACTCGTCATATTATGCGCCTCATCGGGAGTAACACCAATAAACAGGTCTGCATGTTCTACTCCGGCCTTGCGCAATCCTTTAATCGATGAGGGCGAACACACCAGCGTCTGAATGTCAAAATCGTTACTGATTTTACGCAAGCGAGCAGGATCTTCATCAATTAGAATAATATCATTTCGTTCCCGCGAAAGTAACATCGCCAAATGCGTACCTACGGCACCGGCTCCGGCAATCACTATTTTCATGCTTGTAACAATGTCTTTACTATAGAATCTTCATCAAGCCCCACTATTTTGTAAAGTTCTGGCACACTTCCATGCTCTACAAACTTGTCAGGCAACCCCATGCGCACTAATTCCGGAGTATAGTGACGACTGCTCAGATACTCCAAGACAGCACTGCCAAAACCGCCTTCAATCACACCATCCTCCAACGTAATGATCCGACTGAAATGCTTCCCTACATGCTCCAGAATTTCAGTATCAATAGGTTTTACAAAGCGCATATCATAATGGGCAATCTGCATATTCCTTCCCTGCTCCATGGCCAGATGCTCAGCCTTTTCAATAGCCCGGGCAGCTTTTACGCCAATCGGCCCAAAAGTCAGCACTGCCGTTTCGCGGCCTTCCTTAAGCATCCGTCCCTTGCCAACGGGAATTTCCTCAAGAGGACAACGCCAGTCTACTACCGAACCACGGCCGCGCGGATACCGGATAACAAACGTACCTTTTTCCGGCAACTGGGCTGTATACATAAGGCGGCGCAATTCATGCTCATCATAAGGTGAGGCAATGGTCAGATTCGGAATGGGCCGCAACGCGGCAATATCAAAAGCACCATGATGCGTAGGACCGTCTTCACCCACAAGACCGGCACGGTCCAAGCACAGGACCACGGGTAAATTCAATATAGCGGCGTCATGAATAATATTGTCATACGCCCGCTGGGCAAAAGCTGAATAAATATTACAAAACGGCTGCAACCCATCTTTAGCCATGCCTGCTGAAAAACAGACCGCATGACCCTCGGCAATACCTACATCAAATGCCCGATCGGGCATTTCATTCATCAGTATATTCATGGAGCAACCGGTAGTCATGGCCGGTGTTACACCTATAATGCGGGAATTCTGCCGCGCCAGTTCACATAAGGTATAACCAAACACGTCTTGAAAACGCAAAGGTTTGTTTTTCGCATTTTCCTCTATACGCTGCCCGTTTACAGGATCAAACTTTCCTGGTGCATGCCATATTGTAGCAGAACGTTCGGCCGGTTTATACCCCTTTCCCTTTACGGTATGGATGTGAAGCAGTTTCGGCCCTTTCATTTCCTTGATTTCATGTAATATGCGAACCAGTTCGACAATATTATGCCCATCCATCGGACCGAAATAACGGATATTCATTCCCTCAAAAATATTTTGCTGGTTAGCCAGCAACGACTTGAGCGAATTATTAAAACGCAGAATGCGGTTTCTGCGATCTTCATTCAGGAATCCCCACGACGAAAGTTTCTGTGAGACTTTAAACCGCAGACGATTATAAAAATTACTGGTATGCATATGCAGCAAATACTGCTTCATACCACCTACGCTACGATCTATGCTCATGTTGTTGTCATTCAGAATAATCAACATATTATTCGGAATGGCAGCAGCATTATTGAGTCCTTCAAATGACAAACCACCGCTCATGGCTCCGTCGCCAATTACGGCAACTATGTGCCGGTTATCCTCCCCCTTTCGCAAAGCCGCCACCGACATACCCAATGCCGCAGAAATAGAATTGCTGGCATGGCCACAAGTAAAAGTATCATACTCACTTTCTTCCGGCGAGGGAAACGGGCGCAACCCATGCAGTTTGCGATTCGTACAAAAGCGGTCACGCCGGCCGGTCAGAATTTTATGACCATAAGCCTGATGTCCCACATCCCACACGATTCTGTCATAAGGAGTATTGAAAACATAATGAAGCGCCACTGTCAGTTCAACCGTACCCAGGCTGGAAGCCAGATGGCCGGGATTATGCGCCAACTCATTGATAATAAAGCCACGCAATTCCCGACATACCTCCGGTAACTCCTCTACGGAAAGTTTCCGCAAGTCATCAGGGTAATCAATTTTCTTCAGCAGACTATAATTTTGTTCCTGTCTCATGAGTTTGTTTATCCGTGCAAATATAAAGTTTTTTCACCAAAAAACACGCTACTTCACAATAAAAAGATACCACGGCCATTCCTGTCAGCAGAATTCAAGTTGACAATTTGTTAGAACTTTGAATATTTTGTATGTTTGCAGACGGATCAAAACCGGACACTTTGTCAAATTCCGGTTCAAACAACACTTTTTCTATAAAACTACATCACTATGGACAAGAGAATTGCCCAGCTCATTCAACTCATGAGCCAGTATGACAGGGGTGACATTCCCCGTATCAATCATTTCCTTAAAGTTCACAATCTGGCGGCTGTAATCGGTATGATGGAAAATATCGACAAGGATCAGCAACTCATACTGGAAGCTGCTGCCATATTGCATGACATTGGTATCCATGTCAGCGAACAAAAGTACGGACGCTGCGACGGATATCTGCAAGAACGCGAAGGTCCTGCCGAAGCCAGACGCATATTGGATGCATGCGGAGGTTTCAATCAAGAACAGGTTGAACGCATCTGTTATCTGATTGCCCATCACCACACATATACAGACATTCAAGGCATCGACTATCAGATTCTGGTAGAAGCAGATTTCCTGGTCAATTTCTATGAAGACCAGCTATCTCCGCAGACCATTGAAAACATACGCCGAAAAGTTTTCAAAACACTCACAGGCCAACGGCTGCTGGAAGATATGTATATGGCTTTCTATAAAAAGCCGCTTCAGGATGCCCTACAAGAAAAAGTATAAACACTACCTCCATGAAAAGAGGCTTCAGAAAAGCTGAAGCCTCTTTTCATATCGCATTTTCATACCTCTGCATCCATACTACTGCGCCGCCTGGTATAGTTCAAGCAACGAACTGCGCAGCGTTCCCAAACTCACGGCCTTATCCAAATCAGACAACGCCGCCCGCTTCTCCTTCATGTCAATCCAGAGAGCTGCGCGCTGCACATACAAGTCGGCTCTCTCCGGATGCGCCTTAATGGCTACATCCAAGTCAGCACGGGCCAGACCATAGAGTTTCCGTTCGCGTGCGGCTCCTGCACGAGCCATAAGCACATCTGCGTCAGTAGGAGCCAGCAACACAGCCCGGTTAAACTGCTCCATTGCCTGTTGCGGACGTCCGTCAAGATTGTTTACATGAGCCAGACATACCCAAGCATTCACATGATTGGGTGAAATAACCAGCAGGTTCTCCAAGTCACGGCGGGCATCAGTATACC
>ERZ779937.679-NODE-679-length-12424-cov-2.031126_pt1 | contig 12424 bp, 11 predicted proteins | sample MGYA00511185_ERZ779937 | MGnify/ENA primary metagenome ERZ779937 (study PRJEB29588, sample SAMEA2147216) | human gut metagenome | biome: human gut; feature: human-associated habitat; material: faeces | place: Denmark | collected 2008/2010 ... | reverse complement strand
AGCCTTTCACACCGGGAAGTGAGAAAGGCTTTTTCCTATTTTGACTGCAACCTCAGTTACATGCACGACTCACTTCCCCACCGGTTTTTCCAGCAGATTAATCAGACCGCACAGCAAAATATGTAGAAACGTTGCATTCATAAAAGTCACTTTTTTCTTTAAGACGTTGCAAAGGTATGTATTATTTCCGAACATCAAAATAAAAATAAAACTTTTTTCATTCATTTCATAATAATTTGTCACCATCAACAAAGTTTATCAGAAAATTCATCATCCGATAAATTTGCCGTTTTATCAAAATGAAAGAAATACAGCCTCTATTCATTCAAATTAATACATTCAGACGCTTTTTACTAACCAGGCCTTTATATATAATGGTGACTCCAGAGAAGAAATTAAACAAGAAAAGCCAAAATTGGCACAGAAATCAGCCAATTTGGGCCAAAAACAGGTCATCCGACCGAAATCGACTAATCAAATCAGGCAGAACGAGCCGACGTTTTTGCCCAAATATCGGCCCGATTCAGGCAAAACGGGCAGACGTTTCGGCTGAATCGTCTGCCCGTTGTCCTGATTTCTGCCGTCCGAAGGAAGAAAAACGTCTTTTTCTTACCGGAATGAAGACGGCAGAAGTGTTAAAATGCGAGGTAATACACTAATATACAATTACATAATCTCCTTTTCGCTCCGTTCTTTTCTTTCACCCAGAGGGCACTTCACAAAGAAAGGATTCTCAGAGGTCCGGATCGTCAAAGTGTCAAAAAGATCATATGAATCAATTCTCCGAAGCAAGTCTCAGTTCATACAGACAGGCTTCCACTTCCGCATTGCTTCCCATGTGTTTTCCCATATCATCAGACAACTTGACGCATTCACGCCACTCCTGATTGACATTCATCTTGCAACGCGACAGCTTCATGACAATATTCGACGGCTGGTAACCGGTATCGTTCGTCAGGTTCGTACCAATACCGAACGAGCAGCGGATCTTACCCTGACAATACTGGAATATCTTGAGGGCCTTCTCAAAATCAAGCGCATTGCTGAAGATAATGGTCTTCGTAGTCGGATCGATACCCAGCTCCTTGTAGCGGACAATCAGGCGGTCAATAAACTCAAACTCATCGCCGGAGTCGCACCGTACACCGTCAAACAGCTTAGCCTGTTTCCGGCTGAAATTGGACAGAAACGAATCAGACGTATAAGTATCCGACAGCGCCGTACCCAGATCTCCGTCATAGACATTTACCCAGTTTTCAAGTGCCATATAATTGGCATGCTTGTATCCGAACTGGGCGCCGTGGAACATGAACCATTCATGGGGATGTGTTCCCATAGGACGCATGTCGTACTTCATGGCCAGATAACAGTTAGACGTTCCCATGCAGAAGCGCGCATGTTCCTTCAAATAGCCTACCACCATATCCTGAACCTCGAAAGAGAAACGTCTCCGTGTCCCGAATTCAGAGAAAGGCATTCCGTTTTCGTTCGACAGATCAACCTTGCCTGCCAGCCGCTGAAGAATGGATTCCTTATCCGGGAAGCGGTTCAGGAACTGGTTCTTGATCTCGGAAACAATGGCCAGCAGGGGAACTTCGTACAGAGTCACCTTATACATATAATCATTATGATTGGTATAAATACCCTCCATTTCTATGTAAGCCGCATCCTTTTTCGCAAGCTTGTTTTTGTAACGCTGCTTTTCAGTATCATCCATAGTCTCATCCGGATAATTATATGGTTCTGCCAAACGCGCATGTTCAAACATATAAATAGAAAACGATTGAGACTCTTTCTCACGGATATAATGCCCTGTAAAATCATCCAAACCTGTCACATTATCTATATCCAACAGTTTAATATTTCCACCTATGTTCTCTGTTTCAGACGTAGAAGTTACAGATTCATCACCAGCAATCATTCCTCCTAACTGCGAAACAGCAGTACCACCCGAAGGAAAGTTATATACACCAATCCTATTAAAGACCAATGAAGGATATTGATTACTACCTGATTCTTGCATCGGATCCATACTGAAATTAAAGTCCAAACGTGCCATTAATGACTTTAATTGCAAAGTCTCTACACGTACAGTTGTACTGCCATCTCCCTCTGGACTAAAATCAACTTTTTTACTTCCAACCATAGGAAGCCCTTCTTCCGGTAAATTAACGGTAAACTGAGGTAAGTTAAAAACAAAGTCTTTGAAATCTTCAATGGTTCCTATTTCCTTTGGCTTTCCTGTTGTTTCATCTACTGTAAATGTATTTTTTGGCATATTGGCCAATACAAATACAGTAGCATTTTTTGCCTCATTGCTCTCATTTTCAAACATAGTCCGATTAAAGACCATAGTAGAATTACCTTCCTTATAATCATACCCTTGAAAGGCATCACTTCCCTGTGGTTCCAAATAGGTTCCATCAGCTTTAAAAACGAAAACATGTATGTTATTTATTTCTTGTTCTTTAGCTGTTTTAGGATCCGTACCACGAGTATCAGTATGATATACTCCCATATTGGCCGGTAATAATTGCACAGCTACATCACCAGCTTTTAACCCGGCTATATTCGTAGCAGATTCATCCAGTTCATTAGTGCAAGCTGTTGCAGCAAAAACAACCCCACATAGAAACATATATTTTCTCCAAATCTCAGTGAATTTCATATTGCTACAATTTAAGTTCATTATTCAAATACAATATCACTATCTCCTCCATCATCCCAATTTCCAGTACTTTCCACTTGAAGATAAATGTCATTTCCTACAATGTTTATATTAAAAACACTACGTACTCCCGGCTCGAATGAAGCATCTTTTAAGTTCATTGATTTTTGAATATCCAGCTCATTTATCTTAATATTCAAATAGAAACTCTCATTAAAATCCTCAGTTAATTTTCCATTGCCATCTGGGATAAATAATAAGTCAATCGGGTCTCCCTCAGCAGTTACAGGACCATCGGTCGTAATAGATACAGTGGTAGGAATAACTTCTATAATATTTCCATCGGTATCTTTTATTATATTTCCTTCAGGACACACAAAACCATTTCCAGAAGTAGATATTACATCAAAATAACCACTATATCTATCATCTCCTACATGATAACCGCTCTCCTGCCCTGTAACTGTTACGGATTTATAGAAATTTTCACCACTCACACGTAAACCATTAATTGTAACCGGAGTTTCATTATAATTATTTACTCTAAATTCAAAAGCACAAAACAAATGACGGAACGGCAATCTTACAACCCCATCACTCTTTACATGATCCACACGATAAGCCAACATGAAATCGGGAACATTCTTCCATTCTAACTTAGAACCACTGGCAGAGTTTCCATCATGAGGCATAGTATATGTAATAGTAGGGTTATCCTTCTCATTCTCTCCACTCAAGGTAATAGTTCCCCCTCCATTAGGAATATTACCTTTATTAGTGTAAGAAGAAATTTCCACATAAGGATAATAAGCAAAAAAAGAATAAGTATAACCTTCATTATCCTTAATCCATGGATGAATTCCCTCCACGCTCCCACCGCTCCATGTATAACTCCAAAGTCCTTCTCCCTGATATGTCAACTCTTGATTATAAAACACATCAGGAGTACAGAATGGCTTTTTGGTATCCCATGGAGAGCTACTAATATCGACTCCTTGGTTTTCAGCCTCACAATACCCTAATACTCCTACCTTATCACCTTCCTTAAAAGAACCATAACGCAACGCTTCAGATCTCGTTATTGAATAAGGCGAAGTAAAAACAATACCACCATCGAATGTTTCTGTCCCTTGAGGTAAATCATTTTGCGTACATGAAATCATGGACACCAAAAAAGCCAAAGAGAAAACAGAAATTTTAATTCGGACTAATTTATCTATCATAGCAGTAAGCGTTTATCTAATTATTAGTTTCAGTTCCAATATTAATATTTCCACCCGTATTGGTTTCTCCCCAATCAGGTACCGTAAAACCATCAAAAACTATACCCTCAGGTTGAATTGTAAAATTGTATTTATTAATTTTTCCAGCCTCCAGAGCAGTAGTACCTATCTGACTTAGCTCAAATTCTTTTGAATACGATGCTCCCGATATAGTATAAGAAAACTTCAAATTAACGCCTCCAAGAGACTGAGCAGGAATCATAAAACCTGACAGGAAAGAATAAGAACCTCCAGTTTTATTTTCAATGGTTTGCGATTTATTCATTTCCCAAGATGTTTTATTCACCTTTGTAAAGTCCCAACTTCCGCGATTGCTTGAATCAAGGAATTTACGTGTAAACTCTCCCCCTTTATAGAAGTTAGAAAGCGTAATACCTGTTACAGTCGCATCAGGTAATTGAGCACCCACTTTTACACTTATTTCTATTTGAGCTTTTTCATGATAGAAATGAAACGCTACAGGCGAGGGTTCTCCTTCCACTACCGGATACGAGATTTCTGAAGATACGGCAGTCATAAGATCTAAATTCGTTTCATCATCTCCTACTGTTATAACAAAGTTACCATCTAAATTAGCTGTAACAGGAGATGGTTCCGTTTCTTTATATCCGGTAACAGCATAGAAGTTATAAGTACCAGTTTGCCAATATTGAGGAGAAGAAGATTTCCATTCACCAGCGTCATTTCGTTCAACCTTAAGTTGTTCAAACTGGAACTCAGTATTATTATTCATATTAGCCGCCCATACATAGAAACTTTCTAATTCGGTAACATCATTAACCGGATTACGTGACAGCGAAGAAACTACAAACTGAATTTCCTTATTCTCATCTGTCTGTCCTTCGAGAATTTCATTATTACTGCACGTTGTCAATAATATCAAAGCAACTGTGCTGAATACACCTTTTATTATTCTCATAACTCTCTGTCTTTGATATTTATTCCAAATCAATATTATTCTCACCCCAAGGCTCTACAATTATAGATTCAAATTCGATTTGCTGTCCTCTAATAATACCTTTCACGTCAATACTCTGATTGCGGGATACCGGAGGTAAATACACATCTTTCAATTTCTCTACATTTCCTATTGTATACTTAATTGTAAGAATATATGCATACTCTAGTCCTCCATCATTCTGCGCATTCTCTAGATAAGCAGGATCGTATGTATCCCCCGTCGAAGCCTTACTTCCATAAGGATTAGGAGCCAAATAAGTTCTTCCTACTTCCTGATATCCATTGACTGAAGTTATCTCTCTAGGAGACGTAATAAATTTATCTTCAGCTGTTTGAGAATTTTCGAAAGTGAGTTCTCCACCATCAAATAACCGGTATTGATCCGGTCCATGTTTAACAATAGCCTCATTTATAGAAACATGGCTATCCCCCTCTTTCTGAAAAAACAAGCGCACCCGCCCGATGATATGCTGGATATTCACGTTCACAGTAACCCATTTGCTGCCAGAAGTGGGTGTCAAATCAACCTCGGTCTGATAACCACCTTTTCCTGCACTATTGTTTACCATCGGAGCCAATGCGGGAACTGTATTATCTTCCCATCTTGTAAACGACATTCCATCCAGATCCTTACGCAGGGTTTCTTCATTCAATCCCCATCCGTCAATATCATTTGCCAGAACATAGAAATAGGCCTTACTTCCGCTCTGCTGCTTGTCGAGCGGCATAGGCAAGGAAATACCTTCGGAGGTGTTCAGACCATCCCGGAACAAATAGCCAATTTTCTTTCCCTGAGCATTGAAAGCATATACCCGCAGGCGGTTTATGGGATCGGCTGGAGCTGTATTCTCTCCGGCACGCGAAGCAGCATTGCTGATAACAAGCTGCACATAGGTATCCTTGCTTTCAGCTTCCAATCCTCCTTCCTTAATACAAGAAGAGAAAAGTGCCGCCATCCATAATACTGAATAAATAACTGTTTTTCTCATATTGCCTGTCTTTTAGGATTATTCCCACCCTGGTGTTACATCCTGAATATACCAATCAGGAACCTTAATTGTTACGTCCAGGTTCTTAAATTCAAGAGATATAGGCAAGAAAGCTTCCTGCTTAGTAACATCTATGACATCTGCATTACGCATCAGATAATTATAAAGACTACCTCTAGCAAGCTCTCTACCTGTAGATTTATCAGTAAGTACTAAGGTATGCTCACAGTAATCAGAGCTCAATTCTCCAGTCGTATCATCCATACGGAAAAGAGCCAGATTTTGTGTACGATAGCACTGGTTTTCATTATCATAAATCAGCTCAGGATAAATCGTACCCTTTTCGCTTAAGTTAACTTCATTTTCAAAGGATGTCTGAGCATTCGAATTCTCGAAACTCAGCTGATAGGGAATTCCTGCATCCTGGCGTGAAGCATCCGGAGCCGGAAGTCCGTGAATTTCTACGTCCACCTTCACATGTGAACTGTAAAGAGTAACTGTATCACGATACATTACCCCTTCCTGATCGGGCATTACAAATTCTTTTTCGCCCAAATAATTGTAATCATGATTGGTTACCGGCACATTCGGATCACTCCATGCCAGATCCTGAAGATAAATATTTGCAAAATCTGTTTCAGTAGCATAATTTACCACTTCTGTATGATCATAGGGGTTACCTACTGCTACCACTTTATAACGCTGTCCCGGACGAAGCTTAAATGACGGTACAGCTTCAAATTTAGTTAGTTCGTCCTGATTATATGAGCCGACTCCCAATATATGTCCATTTGAGTCAAAAACATACAGGTCCACCTTGCTCATATACTGGTACAATACGTCCTTATCGCCATCGGCAAGATACTGGAAATAGATGGTCACATTATCGCAATCATCAAAATCGTCTTTGATACAACTGCTTGTCAGGACGGATACAAGCAGAATGAACATAATACGCTGAAAATACTTCATTTGCATTTCTTTTAGTATGGTTACTGTATGTTTTAAAGATCAAGGGAGAACAGCCGGAAGAAATAAATCTCCCGTACTGTTCTATACCTTATAATTCTAACTTATTCAAATGTCGGAGTTACTGTCTGGATTGTCCAGTCTTCAACACTTACTGTTACTTTCACACAAATAACTTCTGACGGATTCCACGGACCAATGTTTTCTTCACCAAATTTAAAGTCAACTTTATAAATCTTGCCCGGTTCTTCAGAAATTGCACTGCCACCTTCAAATTTTGCAGTTACAGTATGGAAAGCAGACACAGCACCACCGTCATTGTTTTCTACAGCATCCAAATACAGTTTTACATTGAAATTCTTGCCATCAATTATTTTATCAGGAATGAACTGATAAACAAATTTACCTGTTCCGTCATTAAAGGTAGGATTCCATGGGGTACCCTTATCAGTTATCACAACACCAGTTGCTATTTCATCCCATGCCCACTTGTAGTCATTGTATTTAGCTTCACTAATATCAGGATCACTCCAGCAATATTTATCCTCTCCAATTATAGTAGTACCCGGTTCCAATACATTATCCAATGTCATAGCCACTTCCGGAGTAGTACCATCCAAATGAATCTGATTATAATAATTCAACAGACCGATATACTTCAAAGTCAATTGTTTGTACATTGTACCTAAATCCTCACATTGAATATTACCTATTTCTATACGAGATACCAAATGCTTCAAATTAACTTCTGCCTGCAACATAGTATGTGTTGTTGTTCCTTCTTCCACATCATGATTAGGATCTCCTGCAGTATCACTTCCAGCAGTAGTCAATGCTACATCCTCTCCAAACAATGTTACTTTCGTAAAATCTTGCTGTGTATTGGCTTGCACAACTTTTGCTTTCATCTGAGAGACATTACTTGAGGTCGGAGTAGTCTGAGTAGTCTCTACCCAAGACTTAAGTTCCGCATTTTCTGCATAGTTACCAATCACATGAACCTCTCTGACATGAGAAGATACTTCATGTATAATATAACCAGACCCACTGGTAGTCAATTGTGTCCAGTTAGTCTTATCTTGTCCCTCTTCTGCTACATTTTTTAATGTTTCTACTCCATAGATAGTAGAACCATCGGACAAGACAATTGCCACATCATTTAATGTGGTAGCGACTTTATTATCACTGTTATCATCATTAACAGGATCTCCAACACTACGACTAGCTGTCAAGCCATCCAATTTAATCACAATACTGTTATTACCACTGTTATCAACGCCAGTAGTCACATCTTCATTAGAGCATGCGAACAAACCCAAGCCCGCAAATGCCAGAAATAAACTCTTTGAAATTTTCATAACAATACATTTTTAATTAAACACTTCTATTTTAGTCTCTATTTATTCAGCCATATATTCTGCATACTTCTTCAGCAAGGTAAGGTTCTCGCCGGCAGGCGCATATCCTTTGGACTGTGCTGCCGAAAATGCTTTCTCTGCCTGTTCATAATCCCCCAACTTGGAATAGGCAACCCCCTTCAGGTTCAGCAGTTCGCCTGCTTGCGGTGCATTGTCCAGCAGACGGATGGCTTCGTCCGTACGGTCGGCTTCCATCAGGGCCAGTGCCGCATTGTTGACTGCGGTCACATCATTCGGATAAGCCTTGGCTCCGCGCATCAGACAATCCACATATTCCGGACTGCCTTTGCCATAACTGTCGGCTACCTGCTGGATCTCGCTTACGCTCATCAGATCCGGACGGGTCTTGATCATCTGTCTGCCTTCTTCCAGACTGAAGTGACGCACATTATATTCCACCCGGTATTCGTTACGACGGATCGGACCGTACATTTCATTCAGCAGACGCTGGTAGATTTCAGGCGGCACCAGTCCCTTGATCTGTTCTTCGCAGGCATCCTTGTCGTCACCGCAGTTGTCGATGATGTTCAGCACCTCATCAATCTTCAGCAGTTTGGGATGCTTCTGAACCTCTTCACGCAGGCCTGCCCAGTCTTCACCCTTCCAGTCCACATGGTATACGGAAGGATCAATGCCTTTCAGGTCTTCCTTGATATATTCGGTAAAGGACTTCGCACGGCGTTCGGACAACGTCATGTTATAGTCGAATGAACCTTCGGGAGAAGCGTAACCTGTCACATAGATACCGGTAATGGTCAGGTCGTTGTTGTCCTTGACCAGCAGAATGGACTGGCGGACAGAATCCAGTTCGGCGCGGTTGTTCTTGTAATCCGGACGGATATTCGAACTGTTCTGACGGAACTGCACACGGGCACTCCGCGTTTCAGAACGGCGCTTAACGATCTCTTCCTTCGGCTTCATCACAGGGCTGTAATACTCCGGTGTCATTTCGGGCAGAATATCGCCTGTCGTTGCGGTTTCATCCCCGTCATCACAAAGGGCGCAGCCGGTGACATAACCCCGCAGCTGGATATTGCCTCCGATCATCCAGCGCTGGAAGGGAACCGAAGCATCATAGGCAAGCACCTGGGAGGAACCGTTTTTTCTGCGGACTGTCACAACGGCATCGGGATTGGCAGAAACACCGTCAAGGGTTTCCATACGCTGCTGCACCTTGTCACGGACTTTTCCGTTGATGACAAAAGGAGGAAGTTCCCGTTCCTGTGTCCCGTCGGCGGAAAGGATAACCGGAACCACGCGGAGCGAATGCTGACGCTTGATGTCCAGTTCGTCGAGGCTGACTTCCATCTTCACATTGACCTGACGGTCGGAAGTCTTCACAACCTGACGGTCTGTTATCCGGATCTCACTCAGATAAGTGGTATTCTGGCCAAACACGGAAACTCCGGATGCCAGCAGTATAGCAAGAGAAATAATATGTTTCTTCATCAAACGTTCCTCCATCATTTTATTATGTAAATCAATGAGATGGCCGCCTTAGTCACGCCAAAGTAATTCTTTTTGCCGGATTCCTGCCATTCGCCGCAATGAGGACATTTATAGCGGTCGTAATCAGCACGTACATAGCCCACACCCAGAGCAGCTTCGATGCTCCAGCGCTTGCCCAGCAGCCACTGATAACCATAAACGACACCACCCCCGACATACCAGCCTTCATAGCGGTGCTCCTTCAGGTCGTCAAAGATTCCCAGGGGAAGATCCAGACCGCCCCAGTTATACTGATGTGAACACCCAAGTGGGCAACATCGCACAGCAGGTGGGCACCAAGGAAGTGACCGTTGAAACGTTCACAGAACCAGTAGCGGACTTCCGGCTGTGCCATCCAGTGTTTCCACTTCTTGTTGTCATTAAAGGTCCAACCGTTGTAATTGGCTGACAAATCAACCGTCCATTTAGGAGCCACACCTATTTCTGCACCCAGATTGATGGTGGTCGTCGCGTCATAAAGAAGATTGGTCTTGACTGCCACATCTTGCGCGGACAAAGAAATGCTGACAAGCAGCATTAAGAAGATTAGAATTCGCTTCATGTTTCCCATTTTTAGCATGACATTTTCAACAGGTTTTTCTCCGTTACTTTGTAGGTAACGGGAATGAATATCGGTGCAAATATGAGCATATTTCTTAAAACAACCAAACGAAATCATACATTTTTTCTAATAAACTACTCAAAACAGGAATTAATCAAATAAAACACGCGGATTCTTTGTATTAGGGCTTTGTTAACTTCTAAATTTTGCAAAAGATTTCCCTCCCCTCTGCTGCTGTTCGGAAGCAGGGGTAAATAAGTTTCATTATCAATACATGTGTTTTTTGTACAGAAGGCTCTCCCGAAGCCCGGACAAAGGTTTGCCCGTTACCTACAAAGTAACTGGCTTATATTCAGCAGATAGTAGCTGATATAGAATGCCTTACAAAATTCACTACTCGTTTGTTGGCTTCATCAATTTTCTTGTTTTGAAAAGGCTTGAGATATGTTTCGGTCACTGTTATTGACGAGTGCCCCATAGCTTCAGAAATGATGCCGGGATGAATCTCACAGTGATATGCTGTTGTAGCCCAGGTATGGCGAGCAGTATATGAACTTAATCTGTCGCTTAATCCTAGTATTTCCCCAAGCAACATCAGTTGTCTGTTAAAACTGCGGAGAGCCAGCTGGTATTCCCGATAGGCTTCCTTGGTTCCTTCACGGCTGCTTAGTATTGGGAATAGATAGGGAGATGAACTGTCACGGCTCATATACCTTTTTAATATCCTCATTAGGAGAAAGTTGTTCAGGCTTAATCCCCCTTTGCAATAACATATCACGTACAGCAGTATTGTTATCAATATGTTCTTTTTCAATAGGAGATTGTCCATATAGATCCTTCGCTTGCACATTTACGTTTGTCATTTCAGTCGCTAGGTCTTTAGCTTTTATACTTATAGTCGGTAAAAAATCAGCGATAGGTCTATTCGTGGGGACGTTCATTCTCTTTTTCAACATCTGTGTACTTAAATTGAATAAAGCTTGATCTCCCTTAGAACGAATAATCGCGAATCCTTTATTATCAATACCTCTTTCGTATAAGATTCCGGATAATTGTTTTTCAGTCTGACTTAATTTTTCTCTGGCCTTTAAGCGTTCACAATCCAATAGGCGTTGTTCAATCACCTCGGCCTTACGGGTTTGTACCGCAAAATAAGTCTGAGCGAAAGCTACTTGTGGTTTACGACTATCACCATTTTGTGCGATTAAGTAGCATGCGTAGCGTGTTAATAAGATGTCATTTATTTGTTGCTCAGCACCATGCCCCACAATAATCACTTTCCCGACATCGGGAAAGTGATCCTCTATATTTTCTCCCGCATTCCGGCACGCTTCTTTGGCTTTCACCACTACATTATTGATAAAGTTATCCCATTTGGCATATCCTAATAGAGGTTGTAACTCTCTGGCACTCCAGCATTCTATGCCTTCTACCTCACATGAAATGGATTCGAATTTTCCGAATAGGGCGGTAATTTCTTCTTTCTTCATAGTTAATATATTCTTAAGTTGTTGTCAATTGCGCAAATGTAATGTTTTATATTCATTTAGCAAGTTATTAACAGATAAATGATGCTGAGAGTCACGCAGTATTTATATTTTCGCGGTATATGATACGAAAAGGGATATATTGTATTTTGGCTCTACTCGCTCTCTGTAGCTTTAAAGGGATGGCGCAGGCGGTAAAGACAAATATTGTTCCGGAAGGTTATCAGAAAGCTCAACTGTATGAAGGTGATACAATGGCTGTCGTCAACCTTCGGGAAGTTTTCATATATCCTCAAGTTAAGTTTAAGAATAAGCGTGAACAAGCGAAGTACAATAAGTTGGTACGAGACGTAAAGCGTACTTTGCCCTATGCCAAGATGGTGTATGATACGTTGATAGAGACCTACGAATACATGGAAACCTTACCGAATGACAAGGCCCGCCAAGCCCACTTGAAACGGATGGAGAAAGAGTTGTTCGCCCAATATAAACCGGAACTAAAAAAATTATCCTTCTCGCAAGGTAAACTACTTATCAAACTGATCGATAGGGAATGTAATCAATCCAGTTACAATTTATTGAAAGCCTATCTAGGAAGTT
>ERZ779937.677-NODE-677-length-12462-cov-2.123398_pt1 | contig 12462 bp, 10 predicted proteins | sample MGYA00511185_ERZ779937 | MGnify/ENA primary metagenome ERZ779937 (study PRJEB29588, sample SAMEA2147216) | human gut metagenome | biome: human gut; feature: human-associated habitat; material: faeces | place: Denmark | collected 2008/2010 ... | reverse complement strand
CATGATTCGGTGAAACTCCGAAGCCGACAGTACAGTCTGGATGAAAGAAGATAGGAAAGCATAGAGAAACCACAAGATCTCTGTGCTCATGGAAGCTGCTCTGAGATGCGTTTGCATTTCAGAGCTTTCTTTTTGCGCAGGAGATACTGCGCCTGTTTGCCTTGTCCTGAACAATCTGGTTCGGGGCTTTTTTATTTGGAGGCAGAGAGATGAACGATACAGAGTATATGCGTCTTGCCTTAGAACTGGCTAAAAAAGGATGCGGATGGACATCCCCAAATCCGATGGTGGGTGCTGTCATTGTAAAAGATGGTCAGATTATCGGGCAGGGATGGCATGAACGGTATGGCCAGCCCCATGCGGAGCGAAATGCGTTAGCATCCTGCGCTGTTGACCCCGAAGGGGCAACGATGTATGTGACGCTGGAGCCCTGCCAGATGTGTGCCGGCGCTATTATTCAAGCAAGAATTCCACGTGTAGTTATCGGTTCAATGAATTCTAAGGCTGGCTGTGCCGGTTCTGTTCTTAACATTTTGCAAATGCCACAATTTAATCATCAGGCTGAGGTTGTAAGGGGCGTATGCGAAGAACAGTGTTCAACTATGCTAAGCTCCTTCTTTAAGGAACTGCGCGAGAAGAAAAAAATACTCAAAGAAAAGGCACTTGCTGAAAGCTCTGACGCAGATAACAATCAGGGATTTATTAACCGTTAATTCAAGGAATACCTTAACATAATTATTTAAAGTGCATTTAACACCTGGAGGACTACCTATGAACGTAAGATACAGTCTTGGAGATTACACGCTTAAAGTATTAGGCTGTGATAAAAGCCTTGATGTTCTGGATTTCTATTACAGAAACCGCAACGATTTTGATATATATGAAAGTGATAAGCCAGAAGCTTTCTATACAGAAGAATTCATCAAGAATATGCTCAATGCTGAGAACAAAGCTCTTATGTCTTTACATTTTGTAAGATTTTTTCTTGTATCTAATGACAATCCCGACTACATTATCGGAACTATTTCTTTATCCCACATCAACAGAGGCTCATCACCATCTGCTAATATGGGATATAAAATAGGCCGTCTTAACCGCGGCAAAGGGCTTGCTTCCCTTATGATTGCCCATATGCTTGATGTGGTAATTCCCGATTTAGGTATCCACCGCACAGAATGTTACATTCATCCTGACAATAAGATTTCACTCCACCTTATGGACAAAATGTCATTTATTGATGAAGGCATTGCACATTCTTATGTAAAGCTTAACGGCAAATGGCAGGATCACAGACGTTTTGTCTATATCTCCTGATACCAGTATCCAAAATATGGATTAGAATAATCGCTTCTATGGCTTTTCTTAAAATTGTTAAAGCCAAACATTGAAGCCATATACCTCTCCCTGTTGCAGTACATTCCCGGCACGCCAATAAAATAATGTGTGTTATTCTCATTTTCACACACCCTGCCAAACAAAAGATGCCGGAAATTATAATATCCGTGTATTAAAAAACTGTTATTTATTATGTCATTCTCTATGGACAACAGCTGTTTAAGCACCTCTGTTGACACCTCTACGCAGTCGTACAGATAGTCATCATCAAATGCGTCAATATAATCAGGCTTTGCATACAATAATTTATCGACTTTTTTGTCAAAGCTGGTCTTTGCTTTTTTTCTTTTTGACTTATCATTATCACTTTCCATTATCTTATTACCCTGACCGGTGCAGTTATCCAAAGTCTCCGCCTGCATAATTGCAACATCCTTATCCTCCTGTATCATACATCCATTGGTGTATGCTGTATTACTGTCTGACTGTGCTGCACTGACTGTTCCATTCATATTCTGCAAAGCATTAGCATTTTCTGGTGCATTATTATCCACTGCTACGTTATGGCTGGCATTGTCTGGTTTATTGGTACTATCTTTGAAATTATCAACAACAGAAGCTCTTTTTCTTTCATTAATCAACATTTCTTTGTCAACGAAGTGGATTTTTTGTGTATTAATGCTCTCATCTTTCCACATTGAGAACATCATATAGAATGCATCCACCTGATTGGCTATTCCAATGCCGCATATGTCAGAAAATGCGTACCCTGTACTATCAATGTTGGACGAATTAAATATGCCCTTGTACACAGCCATACCATTCTGCACCATGCAGTCGCCAGCCTTTAAAAGCTGGTATTCACCACTGTTATAACCTGCGAATAACAGATACACCCCGAATAGTTCCGGAGTATCAGTATATACACCCCTTAGATTAATATTTAACCGGATTTCTCCCCTGACAACTTCAACCTTTGCAAAGCCTACATTCTTATCCTTAACTCCACCCGGATATGAATAGATATATGACACAAAACGTTGATAATCAGCCATTTTAAAACCTCCCTTAGGACATAAGATTAACTAATCAATCTTATGTCCTAAGGGAGGTAAATATTCATTGCCTTAATTATGTGCCGTCTGTTATCTGTTATTAATTATCGCATTAGTAAGAGCCGCGAACTGCTCTAATGTGAGTGCTTCTCCTCTTATTGTAGCAGAAAATCCACACTGTTCTAATGCTTTAAGCAGTTCCTCTTTGGATACATTGACTTCACCGCTATTACCCACACTGTTCATCATAGTCTTTCTTCTTTGGTTAAATGAAGCTCTTATTATCTTGAACATAAGATGTTCATCAAGCACATCAACTGGAGGCTTCTGGTATCTTTCAAGCTTTATTACCGCTGAGTCTACATTTGGACGTGGCATAAAACAGCTTGCTGGAACATTAAGCACAATCTTAGGTCTGGCATAATACTGCACTGCTAATGAAAGTGCACCGTAATCTTTAGTTCCCGGACCTACCTGCATACGGTCTGCCACTTCCTTCTGAACCATAATAGTTATGCTGTCCAAAGGCACACCACTCTCAAAAAGTCCCATAATAATAGGAGTTGTTATGTAGTAAGGAAGGTTAGCAACAACCTTTATTGGCTTACCACCATTTTTCTTGTCTGCAAGTTCCTTAATATTAAGCTTTAATATATCCTCATTGATAACTGTTACGTTATCATACCACGACAGTGTATCCTCTGTAAGAATTGGTATAAGCTTCTTATCAATCTCGACAGCTACAACCTCTCTTGCATTCTCGCAGAGTATCTGTGTCATAGTTCCAATACCCGGTCCTACCTCAAGCACGAAATCATCCTTCGTAACTCCGGCTTCCCTCACAATCTTTTCAACTACATTTTCATCTATAAGAAAGTTCTGACCGAACTTCTTCTGAAAATTAAAACCGTATCTGTTAAGCACCGCGATTGTATTAGTCGGATTGCCAAGGTGCATAACGTGTGCGTATTTATTATCCACTGTATAATCTCCATTCTTATAATTACTGATTGACGAATATGTTATGCCTCTTTAAAGAATAACCTTCTCGCATTGTTATTAGTAATGTCCACTATCTCATCATAAGACATTTTCTTGATTTCTGCCAGCTTTTCTATGACATATCTTATATTACTGCTGTCATTTCTTTTGCCCCTGTTAGGAACTGGTGCAAGATATGGGCAGTCTGTTTCTAATAATATGCGCTCCATTGGTATAACCTCCGCCGCCTCAACAAGCTTTCTTGCATTCTTAAAGGTAAGCACGCCGCCTATTCCAAAGTAGAAGTTCATATCGTAAAATGTCTTGACCGACTCCTTAGTATATGAATAACAGTGTATTATTCCACCTATCCTGTCCGCATTTCCATTTTTTAAAATGTTAATTGTGTCCGCACAGGCTTCTCTGGAATGTATAATCACTGGCTTATTAACTTCAACAGCCATCTGTAACTGCCTTTCAAACCATTTAAGCTGTACTGCCCTCTCTGGCTCATCATAATAATAATCAAGTCCAATCTCACCTATTGCAACAACCTTCGGATTGCTTAGTGCTTCTTCCTTAAGCCAGCTTATAATATCCTCATTAAGTTTGTCATAATCATCTGGGTGAACGCCTATAGCCGCATATATATTCTTATACTGCTTCGCAAGATTTAAAGTCTTCCTGCACCCTTCTATGCTTGCACCGACATTTACAATAGTATCAATGTCTGTAGATAAAAGCTTATTAAGCAGTTCGTCCCTGTCTACATCAAATGCTTCATCATCATAATGTGCGTGTGTATCAAATATTCTCATTCTTATTCTTCCCTGACTTTCCTGTCTTTCCAAGAGCAATCACCCATACAACTGACAGGATAATTCCTGCTATGCTGACAATTGCTCCCTGCCATACATAAGGCACTTTAATATTAATAACTGTTGTACCTTTCTGTATATACATAAGATTATTCTTTTTTTCAATATTCTGTGCTGTGCTGAATATGTCGTGATAAGCAAGTGCAGTGTTAACATTATCCTCATTAGATGTTATTGTAATCGTGCTGCCTGTATAATCAATTGTAAGAGGAACTATCTTTCTTTGTGGCAATGTTTCCTGTGTAAGACCCGACATATTCTCAAGCAGTCTTCCAACTGTCTTATCACCTGTCATACTGTAGAAATTCATAATGCCAAGACCACACATTATTATATTATCATTCTTAACTGTTCCATAGAAATCAAGACTCAGTCCATTATCGTCAACACTTCCGTAAGAAGTATCAAGTCCATCAAGATATACAGTATTCCACTCAGTGTGTCCCTGTGGGAACATATCTGTATATACACGCCCAATTCTTGTATTCATCTCTGGATAACCATTCTCGAACTTAACCGCATTACAGGTAACTCCAAGAAATGTCTGTGTATGGGTTCTCTTATCCTGCGGAATGGAGTCTGCTGAGATTATAATCTTAACCCCTGCCTCACTAAGTCTTATAATAAGCTCCTCTGCCGCCTCTTTATCATTATAAGTAAAGCCGTCAAGGAATATCTCTTTATACTGCGATAACTGCTCAAATGTATAATCATCAAGATTATAAGAGTCCGTTTCTTCTACCGCTGGAAATCTTAAAGAAATTCCTGAAGCACCACTTCCTATTCCTATAGCTTCATAAGTGCTTATAGTTCCCCAGTTACCATTAACATCAAGATGATAAAGCCTGTAATCACCATTGTAGTCAACAAGCTTATAACCCACAGCATTTGCCGCCTCATCAAGCTTATCAAGAGTTCCTGTATATTTATTAAGTTGTGAAAGCCTTACAACAACTGTGTCGTTACCAAGCTCCTCGCATCTGTCAAACATATAGTAAAATCTGCTTTCAGCCATAGCCTTATTAAGATTGGCTATGTTAGTTGATGTGTTAGCCGCTTCCCAGCCCGCACCAAATGCAGCCGGCACTCCGTTATTCCAGTCTGCTGTAAGCCACGCACCCATAGCTCCAAGACTGCTCGCATCCATAAGTGCAAGCCTCTGTCCTGTTATGCTCTGTGCCTTTGATATAAGTGTATAGTTCTGTATCTGATTAATCCTGTCCTCTGCCTCACTTGTATCTGTCATATTTAATGATAAAATATCATCAATAAGCGATGTATCAGAAGAATTATCCTCTGATGTACTATTATACCGGCTGAACATTCCACTTAAAGATATTTTATTATCTTCTGTAAACAGACTTCCGCCTGTTATCAATGTAAGTGATGGCACTATATCTGCTATAAGAAGAACACACATCAATAGCACCAACGGCTTCTTTAATGTATCCCACTTAAGAAAGCTGTACAATATAAAGCATAATGCTATGGAAATAAATCTTAACATCCAAAGATACTGGCTTCCTGGAAGAAGGCTTAACACCGGATACATAGCTGTAGTAGTGCATACAAGAATGACTACCGCTGTCACAAATCCCGCTCTTGACTTCTTATATCCAAGGAATATTCCGCATACCGCTATTATGCACGCTGCAATCCCATAGTAGAAATGGGAGTTATTGCTCTTAATTCTATCAAGCGGATTAAGAGTAACAACAAGCTTCTGAAAGAAGTTAGCCATATTTTCTGAGTTATCAAGTGATGTTATTCCTCCATTAAGCGAAGCAACAAGCCATATTCCAAGAACCATAAATCCAAGCAGTATGCTGACAATCACTTCCAATACCGCTCTCTTATTGCCTTGCTGGAACATATACACTATGCAGTATATAAGCACTGCCAGTGCAATCATACCAGCATAGCCAAGATGACACATTGCCATAAGTGCGAATGTAACTATAATTATAGGAATATATATTCTCTTTCTCTCTGACAGATATTCACATACCGCATATATGAATACAGGCAGAAATATCATACACAATGATCTTGCAAGATTACCTTCAACAAACAATGCAAGCAGATTATTAGGCATAAAGAACCATATAAGTCCAACAAATGCACCAAGATATGGCCTATTCATTTTCCTGCCTATTATAAGCCATAATATGCTGTTAAAAAAGCAGACTGAGCCCACGAATATAAGGTATCCTGCAAGCTGTCCTCCACCTGCAATCATCTGGCATAATGCCATATAATATGCTGTAAGTGGTGCCCAGTAACGCATAATCTCCACGCCGTTATACCACATAGAATTATATATAGGATACCAGCTGCCTTCCTTTATAGAATTGTATACATAATCTCCACGGAATATATGATACATAGTATCTGAACCTGTAGGGTATGCCCCATTATTCTTAACTAAGAATACAACAAGCACTGACACTGCCAGATATATTATTGGCATAAGAATTAACAGATACCACGTCTTCCTGTTCACATCATTTCTATTCATAACAGCCATCATCCTTCTGTTAAATCATCTAATACTGCATCCATAACCTCAGATAATATTATATTCTCTGTATCTGCGTTAATCTGTGCATTTCCCTCCTGCTCTGCCATATTAACAATATAACTTCTTGTAGGAGTTTCGCTCGCCTCTAATCTTGTCATCATTCCACCGATATCATGAATTATCCTGTAGAATTCACTTGAAAAATAATCAGTTACATTCTCAAGTGTCGGCATTATGCTGTCAAAAGGCTCTTCATCATTAAGCACCTTATTCTGGTACTTTTCAAGGAAATTGGCAATTCCCTTCTCGAATATATTAAACTCAACAAATGAGCTTCTTCCAAACTTAATATCCAGAGCGAACTCCCATGTGTGTGGATGTATTTCACCCTTCTTGCCATCAATAATTATGTAATGCCTCATATTAAGGTAAAATTTAATTCTATATTCCCTGTACAACTTAACTGCCATATTAATCTCCATTCCTGTCTGATATTTTAAGCATATACACTGTATTTATACAGCCTTACTCTGTTTATATCTGTCCTTAAGTTTACTAATATCAGCTTCATTATTAACAAGCTGGCTGTTCTCAACTGATGAATTATCATCTACAAGTATATTAATCTTGTCCAGAGCACGCTTTTCATCAATCTTAATAAATATAAGCACAAGATCCGTCCTGCCATATTCAAATCTCAGAACATTTTTATCAAGAATATATACTGCTCTTTCTATAAACTTAACCCTGCTTTCAATATTCCTGCATTTGATATGTATAAATGTGACCGGATATATCTCCCTCTTAGTAATCTTTTCAAGAAACGGAATAATAGCCTTCTGCTTCCACAGATTATTTCTTGTATCGTGAAGGTCGCTTTCCATAAGCTTCTGGTTAATCTTTGAAAGTCGTCTGTTGACCGTATCGATTGTATCCTTCTGTACGTCCATTTTGAATAACATATGTCTTATATAATAAGCCATAAGCATTGGCACTAAGACAATAATCAGAAGAAGTACCACGAATAATGTAGTCATCTGTGTCTTTACACCAAGATAACTGTTGTTATCAAGAAGTGCACCCCTCTGTGTAAGCAGGCATAATCTGTATGGCTCATTCTTATATTCAAACAGAACTCCTGAGGCAATATAATCGTTGTCGTTAATATTAATTGTCTTATGCACAACCTTATTCTGTATAAGACCATCTATGAACTCCTTGGCACTATCTGACATATAATATGTTGAAGCTGTAACGCCTTTATATTTATTAGTTTCTGTTATATCTTTTACAAATAGCATTGACTGGTCCTTTGAAAATGTCCAGTAATGGTTAGACGAGGCATCCATTGTCTCAAGGATTTCCTTAATAATCTGCTCATCATTTCTATTATCCTTAAGATTAATCTGGTCAAGAACAAGCTGTACATACGCATCCTGCTGTGTCGCACACACATCAAGAATTCCGTCCTCATACCTTTGAAGTTCTATATGTGCTGTAAATCCTGCTATAACAGCTACACATATTACACATATTGTTGTAATAATAAGCACCGGGTGTTTACCCAATCTGTCTTTCAGTTTCATAGCTTACTCCCATCTAACACATTTTATAAAGACTCATCCTCATCTATCAGTTCAATCTGTTCTATTTTCTCTGCGGCTTCTTTACTGTCTTCTGCCATAGTTTTATCTTCCATAATGTTACATTTGTCTTCTGTAATATCAACAGCCTCCGGTGTATCAGCTTCTTCTACCTCTATAAGCTCCATATCCTCCATAGGCTCGTAATTGACTGCTTTTCTTAACTTTCCAATAAATGCCGCCGGCTTTTGCATATCCTGTTTCACAACCTTAGCAAATGCCTTGCACTCATCTGTGAAGTTCATCGTCTTCCATGCACTATCTGTCTGTATGCTGTTAATAATACCTGCTACTCTTATAAAGAATACGAGAAAATTAAAGAACGGCAGAAACAATATGCACCACCAGTGCCGTACATAATATTTCTTTACATCCTTATTGATGTTAAGGAAATACGCGACAACTATAAAGTACAGATATCCGGCAAGTGTATACAAGCCGAATATTATTCCTGTAGATACAAGTATCATCTTACCCGAATAGCCAATAGCCATAAGGCATATAAGTGCCAGATACCATATCATTCTTGGAAACGCAAATGTGTGGTCATAAAGAAGAGTCTTTACGCTTACATTGCTGAATATATTCTTTACCTTAAAGGACTTGTCCATAAACATCTTGGCTACTTCAAGGCTTCCTCTCTGCCATCTCTGTCTTTGTGTGTACAATTTGTTCATATCCTCTATTGGGTCAACAAAGAATATCGCATCTTCGCACACTTCGACTCGTTCATTCTGCCTGTATTTCATCTGGAATGTGATATGTGTATCCTCACATATTGTATCCGTGTTATACATCCACGACTTTAACACAACTGACTTTCTGAATGCGGAAAATGCTCCTGATAATGTATACACTGCATTCATCTCGGAAGCATAGCTTCTGCCTGCAAGGAAAGCCTGTGCATATTCCATAAATTCCAGATTACGGAGCAGTCTTGGAAAAAATCCTTTATATGCCTGTATCTGTTCAGGAATTGTAAGAATAGCTCCTGTCATACAGTTAAGATCTGTATCCTGTTCAAATCTTGTAATAAGATTGACAAGTGCATTTTTCTCTAATATTCCATCACTATCAAGATTAATAATATACTTGCCGTCACTGTTATACAAGGCCAGGTTAAGTGCTCTTGACTTGCCCTGCTCTGCATTAAGCCACTGCATAAGAAGGTCAGGAAACTTCTTCTGACAGTCCGCATATACGGCGAAGCTGTTGTCCTGACCTTTATTATTAACAAGGAATATTCTGATTTTATCATTAGGGTAAGTACTGTCATTAACCGACTTGATACATCCATACAGAGTATCCGCTGAATTATATACAGGAATAATAAGAGATATCTCTGGATATATCTTCATCTCTTTTCTTTTCTTCTTATGTCTTAGATTTCTCCTGATAAGAAGAAATACACTTCCAAGTGCCGGGACAATCTCCATAATAAATGGAATGATTATCCAGCCGCCCCAGAAAAGAAATGAGTTAAGAATTTGTTTTATTATTACCATATGAGAAGCTGCCTACTTTCATCTTTATAACCTGAGGTTTGGTAAATACATAGAAATACAGATATACACTTAGAACGTAAAAGAATATTCTTCCAATAAATGTATGAACCACATAGTATGCTCCCATTCCCCAAAAATATACTGACATACATATCATCACAATTCTCAAAGCATTACAGAGCATTATATAGCAAAAACCACCTATTCCCACCATAACCTTTTCGCTGAAATTGTATACATTAAAGAATGCCAGCAATGATATAAATGCCATAATCTCAATAATTCCTGAACACTCAAAATCTATCAGCAGTGTCGCCTGTGTAACTCCTGTATGAATAAATATAATTCCATACTTGAAATATGATGTAAATGCTCCTGTCACACTTCCAACTACACCAGCCAGTGCTGATACACAACGTGCCAGCGGCATAGTAAGCACGGGACGTATAGTTATCATCATTATAAGAAACAACCCAAAGCTTCCCCACATAAACTTCCACGCATAAAGCTTTGCTCTTGTTAATACTGAAAGTATATACAGCCACACTGCTATAACTGCCACTGCCACGATTGGATTAACACTCATTATTCTGTTACCTGATTACTGCCTTTCTTTTTCTGATAAACGAGAACACCTACTGTTATAAGAACGCATATGCAAAGTCCAAGCCAGGCACCTGTTGAAGCACCTGCTGTTGTAACCCACTGCTGCCCTAATCTTCCAAACTGTGCATCAATCTGCTTGAAATCACTCACATCACATCCAAGCTTATCAGCCACCTTCTTAAGGTCTATTATAAACTCACATTCGTCCTTATCACTTCCAATAGTCACCATCATTTTTCCATAACATGTATCTGCTTCATTAGTGCTATTAATATTAGCTGAAGTATGCCATGCATCTGTTGAAAAAATGTAGAATTCATATGTACCTTCGGAAAGTCCACCTTTTTGAGAATTCCAGTTAATGTTACCATCACTGTCTACTGTCTCCATTCTTGGATAAAATACCTGACTCCAATTATCATTAAACTTTATTGTAATTGCCTGTGTTAACTCTCCACCTGCTTCAGTTAAATGTGCCTGCATTGGAGTTTCAACGTGTCCAAAAAGCTGTGTTCCATCACAATATATTGCAGCACTGGCATCTGCAACGTGTTCGTGAGTTCCTGGCGTTGCATACTGAATTGTTGTATGTGGATATTTGTTCCAGTCGCCATATAAGCCATCATATGCTATATCATAATTACCATCACTACTGTCATTACTGCCATCATCCTTAAGATTAGCTACATCTTTAACAAATGGCTCTGAAAGGTATAAGCCAAATGATATTGTCTTATTATAAATCGGAAGCTTATCCTTAGGAACCGCTATTTCCCACTGCCTTCCAACATGCTGACACAAAACACCATCTATACCATTAACCTGTCCATCCTGTGTAAGCTGAAATACAAGTTCTCTGCCCAAGTCTGTCTTTATTGAATACCTGCCATTGGAATGAGTTCCAGCACCATAAGCACTTCCTGTTGCTCCGTCCTTTAAGTATATGTATACATAATCTCCATCAAACACCATAGCTGCTTTTGAAAGGCAGTCCTTGTGTGCTTCATTAGGACACGCTGCATTATACCTGGCAACTGCATCCCAGTCTTTAAAACTGCCATCTATTGTTATGCCCTCATAGACAGCCTCTGTTGTATCCTCTTTAATCGCACTGCCGTCAAGCACTTCTATATCTGCTAAATCTACCGTAACACCAGCAAATGTTATCTTGAAATTACCCTCCGTAAAGAAATTCATAGGAATTGAAGCCTCAACTGTATATGGTCCTGCTGTATTCTGGTGTGCCTCATTAACTGTAACCATCTTAGCACCCTCTATATCACCATACCAGCCGTTCTTAACCTGTGCTCCACCATTCCACGCAACAAACTGAATATGATTGGTTGAGTCACTAAGCCCTGTGGCATATGTAATATCAACAAGGTTCTGCTGGCCTGTATATCCATAATCCCACTCTGACTGTGCTGTTCCCTCATAGCTTATGTATAATGTAGAGTAATCGGCTGAGATTACTGCTTTCCAGCTTGATACCTTATCTGATAAAGCCTTTCTTTCTGTCACATTCTTCCAGTCTGTAAGGTCATTATCAAGAGTAATATCATCTCCGCCCACCTTCTTGTTATTCTTTAATGTTGATACATCAATCTTATTGCTCATACTAAGACCGGCTGCTATATTATTCATCACGCTGTTTGCAGATGTCACACCTGTATTGCTGCCATATACCTGTCCAGCCATTGCTGTTACAGGGGTTGCTGCCAGCATTAATGCCATTCCAGCGGATAATACCATTTTCTTGCAGCTATGACGTCTTTTATTACTATATTCTCCCGTTTTAAAAATCCTCATAGTAAACCTCCAAAATTACGCTATTCTTATAATAGCATTAAAATTGATATGCTTTATTGTATTAATATAAATACTCAAATTATATTGTACGGCTATTGCTATAAATAGTCAATAATTTAATATCATTCA
>ERZ779937.674-NODE-674-length-12477-cov-1.879891_pt1 | contig 12477 bp, 11 predicted proteins | sample MGYA00511185_ERZ779937 | MGnify/ENA primary metagenome ERZ779937 (study PRJEB29588, sample SAMEA2147216) | human gut metagenome | biome: human gut; feature: human-associated habitat; material: faeces | place: Denmark | collected 2008/2010 ... | reverse complement strand
AGGCTGTTCTGGGAAATGACCAACTGAGGCATCCTAAAAGGAAGAACTGGCGGATTAAATTGTACAGGTTTTTATATCCAGCTTTCAATGATGAATGGATATTCAGGCTTTGCGTTTCAGACAAAATTTTGCGGATGCATCTAAGAAAATTAGTAAAAGGAAAATAAGTATGGAAAATAAGTTGAAGTGTGGTATAGTCACGTTTCATAGTTCGCATAACTATGGTTCTGTATTGCAAGCATATGCGATGGTGAAGGTCATGCAAAGATTGGGACTTGATGCCGAATTGATAGATTTCCGACATCCTCGGACGACAGATATGTATGAATGGCGGTTGTGGTCGCCGTATAAGAATTGGAAATGGAACTTACGTGAATTAGTGTTACGTGGTCTATTAAGCTTTGGGAAGAAACGCGAGCAAGTATTCTCTGACTTTATTGAAAATGTATTGGTAAAATCTAAACGTGTTAAAGATAAAAATGATATACCGGATATTTATGATGTGTTAGTTTGCGGTTCAGACCAGATTTGGAATCCATTCGCATCCGGTTGTAATGACCCGATATACTATCTTGATTTTGGTTCGACAACCTGCAAATTCTCATACGCTGCAAGTTCTGGGTCAGTGAGGTTCGGTGATAGTAATATTGATTTATTTAGAAATTACTTATCAAAATTAAAATCCATCGGAGTCAGAGAGCAATTCATGCAAAAATACATTAAAGAAGTATTTGGCTTCGCCTCTGTAGTGAATCCGGATCCTACTTTCCTGTTGAGTGCGGCAGAATGGTCGGAAATAGAAATTCCTTATGATGGATTGCCTGATAAATATCTCTTAATTTATACCATACAACGACAAAAAGAGACCATAGATTTTGCAAATAAGGTTGCAAAAATCATGCAACTCCCCAAAGTGCAAATATGTAATGATAGAGATTTGCGTACATTAGCTCATAAGCATGTTGATTATAGGTTAATGGATGTATCGCCTCAACAATTCTTATGGTTGTTTCATCATGCCTCATTTGTTGTAACTAATACGTTCCATGGGAATATGTTCTCTGTGATTTTCCGAAGAAAATTTATTCATTATGCAATAAATCCAGGTGATAACCGCATAACAACTTTACATAAAACAATCGGACTTAATAAAAGTAATATGTTCTATTTGGAAGATAGTATCGAGAGTGTAGAAAATCAGCAGAGTTATAATAAGGATATTGAACAAAAGATTGCTTCTTACATTCAGGGTGGCATTGAGTTTATTCATTCAAACCTAACAGAATAGATCTTGTTGATATGGAAGCTAAATATATACAGATTACAGATGCCCATAATTGTGATGGATGCACAGCATGCTCGTCTATTTGCCCAAAGGAAGCTATAGATATGTCTCCAGACAAATATGGTTTTTTATATCCTATTGTAAACATAGACAAATGCGTAAATTGCGGACTTTGTACAAAGGTTTGCCCTATAATTAACAGTAATGATAGCGAGGGCTATGAAGATTTTCCCAAATGTTTTGCGGTCAGACATAAGAAGACTGATGAAATCAGGAAGTCTAGGAGCGGAGGCACATTTAAAGCCATTGGAGATTATATTTTAAGAAAAGGGGGTGTTATATACGGTGCTGCCTTTGATAAGAATTGGAACGTTTTCCACGTAAGGGCTACTACGGTAGAAGAATTGGAACTATTACGAAAGAGCAAATATGTGCAAAGCGATATGCGGGGCATTTTCCTGTCGGTTTTTTCAGACTTACAGAACGGTCTTTGCGTTTGCTTTAGTGGCACACCTTGCCAATGTGCCGGTCTTCTATCTTATCTGAAAATAAAAAAAATAGACACTAATAATTTATTCTGTGTCGATATTGTTTGTCATGGAGTGCCATCTCCATTTGTGTGGAAAAACTATATCGAATGGATTCGGGAAAAGTACCATGATGAAATAACTGCAATTAACATGAGAGACAAAACTATTGTTGGCTGGAATGGACATGAAGAATCTTTTTGCTTTCAGCATCGTAAAAAAATATATAGACATTCATTCAGAGTTCTTTATCATACAGAATTAATTACTAGAAAAAGCTGTTTTACTTGTAGATTTGCCAAAATTCAACGTCCTTCCGACTTGACTTTAGCTGATTTTTGGCAATGGGAGAAAATTACGCCAAACTTTAATAAAGACAATCTTGGTGTCAGTCAGATTTTAGTAAATAGTGAAAAAGGAATGACATTGTTCAATGCAATAACTTCCGACATAATTGCTATCCCCATAAATTTGCAGGATAGCAAACAATATAATATGGAACACTCGACACCGGAACCTTTCGGTAGGGATGAGGCAGAAAAGGTTTACTCCACAATGGGATTCAAACATCTCATGAGAAAATATAGTGATTGGAATATATACACCTATATACTCATGCAATACAGAAGATTTAGGAGTATTTATAGGAACTATAAACAAATAAGAAAATAATGAATCAATTATATCATAAGAAATATTTTTGGGTTATTATACTTCTCGTCTGCTTTCAATTTTTTAGGTGCTTATATATCCCGATTTCTAATACGGTGAGCAAATTGTTTATTGTAATATTTGCTATAATTCCAATGCTATTTTGCTATAAAAAGAATATGCCCCTAAAGAAAGCCATGTTCATTATTTTGGTATTCTTAATGGCTTCATGCGTGATGGGAAGTATTTATTGGAACCAAAGTTTTATTCAGACCTTTTTGGCATCTTTTGTTATTTATAGTGCTTTTTGGTATTTCTTTTTCTGGGAAGCTAAACTTGATTTGAAACTCGCTGAAAAGATTATAGTTTGTATGGCCTTAATGTATTCTGTTTCTTACATAATTCAATGGCTTATTTTTCCTGTACTTATTTTTGATACGCAAGCAATGTCTGAAAATGTTTTTAATACAAGATTAAGATTACAAGGCACGGCATTGGCATCAATCGGTTTTTGTCTATTTTATAATAAAGTCCTTTTGAAATGGGATATGAAGAATGCAATCTTTTGCTTTCTGTGCTTCTTACCTATTGCATTAATGGGATTCAGAACTATGTTAGTAGCATTGATTATTTGCATAGTATTCTTAACAATCAAGGTTAAGGGATTTAATCACAAACTATTACTGTCTCTATTTTTACTTGTTTCTATAAGTGTTATACTCATAAATACAAAATATGGGCAGAATATAATTGGAGACATTCAGAGTAGGCAAGAAACTGATAATTTCCAAAATGAGGATTATGTACGAATGATTGGACTTAATTATTATTTGCATGAACATTTTCATAATATTACAGAACAAATATTGGGGTGTGGAATGTACTATTCCGGTTCAGACGGGGAAAAACTTCAGGAACAACTTGATCCCTATGGAATTAAATGGAATGATTGGGGGCTATTAGGATTGTCTTTTTATTCTGGACTTATAACAATTATTGTTCTTTTATATTGTACAATAGTATGTGCCTTAAAAAAAATAAATAAAGAATATATTTATTTGAATACATGGATGATCTATATGTTGTTATGCTCTATGACCACAGCTGAATTTTTAAGACAAGGCAACACAATCATTTGGGCATTAGTTACATATATGATAATAAAAGCTAATACAATTAAAGAAAATGGGAATAATATCAATAATCATACCAGTATACAACGCTGAGAATTCTTTAACACAATCAATTGAAAGTGTTTTAACACAATCATTTGATGATATAGAACTGATCTTAATAGATGACGGTTCTGTTGATAAATCTTCAAAAATAATTGACAAATATGCATCTAAGAATGAAAAAGTAATAGCAATACATCAACCTAACAAAGGGGTAAGTAAAGCGAGAAATGTTGGAATTGAGAAAGCGTCTGGTAAATGGATTTATTTTTTAGATTCTGATGATTGGATTGAGCCTGATTATCTTTTGAATTTCATAAAAAATGCAGAAGGATTTGATTTGGTTATCCAAGGATTTACTAAAGATTATGAGAATACGCCTGAAAAGAAAGAAGTTGCATTTCGTCCAAGCCAAAGTTTACACAATTATGAAGTAATTGAAATGCTGCAACAACGTAAAGATGCCCATAATGGCTATTTGTGGCATAGACTGTTTAAGCGTTCAATTATTGAAGAAAATCACATAAGATTCACAGAAGGATGTAATTTCGCGGAAGATGGTCTGTTCTTTCTTCAATACATGAAGTTTGTTGAAAAGATAAATATACTGAACACATTGGGACACCATTATACCATACGTCAAACATCATTAACATCACGGAAATATGATGCAAGATTCTATTTGGACATGGCTGGTATGTATTATGATGCTCTTACGGACATCCACGGAAATAGAACATATAAATTGTTTTCCCAGCAGTATGTTTGGCAATTGCTTTTTTATTGGATAATATGCAATTTGAAAGAGGGGCATGAACTGAATAAAGCAATTATTTCGGTATTGCATTTTCTTCATAAACGAAAAATTTCTCATCCGTTGTTCTCGATTAAAGCATTGAATTTCATTTCATCTATTTCAGGATTAAAACTCAAACGGGCTATATTGCTGCTCTATATTGAAATAGAGAAGAAACGTATCAACATATATAAAAAGTAATATTTACTGAGCAGTATGAATATCGGCATATTGACATTTCACAAGACGGATAATTATGGGGCAATGTTGCAAGCATACGCATTGTCTTCTTATTTGAATAAACTTGGTCATCAAGCCCACTTCATTGACTATTGTCCTGAATATGTATATAAAAAGCGATTTATACATAAGGGGTTTATCGAGGAGATAAAAGGTACCATAAAGAAACTGTTATGCAAAAAAGTGCAAGAGAGAAAAGCAGAACGGTTTGCTGAATTTATTCGATTATATATTCAAAGCATTCCCGTGCAAGAGGCATCCAAATTGGATTTGGTGATTTTAGGTAGCGACCAAATCTGGGCGACTAATCTAACAGATTATGATTCCTTTTATATGGGGAATGGGATAAAATGCAATAAGATTGTATCTTATGCGGCAAGTTGCGGCAATTTGTCAAATATGGATGAAAAGCCGGCCACTTTATATAAAACTTATCTGAATAAATTGACTCACATTTCAGTTAGGGAACGGAAGGCTCAAGAAATAATAAGCAGCTTGATGCATCGGCAATGTTCATGTGTACTTGATCCTACGCTCTTGGTTGACAATTCTGTTTTTAGTTCTATCCATAGAAAACCTACGATAAAAGATTATATACTTGTTTATGATGGAACAAACCCCACCATAATAGATTTTGCAGACAGGTTGAGTAAAAAATTGCATAAGAAAGTAGTTGCAATTTCGTGTGATATTGCATTGAAAAACCAATCGCGGTTAATACAAGATGCATCAGTTGAAGAATTTTTAGGTTATATCGCAAACGCAGCTTTCGTAATATCGACTTCTTTTCATGGATGTGCATTATCCTTATCTTACCGAAAAGATTTCTATTGCATTAACACAGGAGGTGTGGCCAGCAGGTCTGCAGAGTTGCTGGCATTGTTTGATTTGCGTGAAAGATTCATCGATTTACAGACAGACGTAGATTGTACCCCTATTAATTATAAAAAAGTGGATAAAATTTGGGCTGAGCTAAGAGTGGATTCAAAAGCATATCTTTCGGCTTGCCTGGAATAATTTGATTTCTGTATGAAAAGAATTGCATTCATACCTTGTGGAGTATTACCTATTCCTGCCGTTAAAGGTGGCGCAGTGGAAAATCTAGTTCAACAATTATTAGATTTAAATGAACGATACGCGGAATATGAAATAATTGTTTATTCCCCTTTTGATACGGAAGCTATACTTAGTAGCCATGAATATAAAAACACCAAATTTGTCTTTATCAAGATAAATGGATTGATAAATAAAATGCGAACCGCCTTTTATCGGACATGCGGAATTGTAAAGTCAATGGCGTTTACATATGATTTCCAAAATCATTTCTTACATGAAATAATTAGGGATATGAAAAAGCGTGAGAAGATGGATCTTATCATTCTTGAAAACGCTCCGAAATATGCAATAGAAATTCGCAAGAATTTTCATATGTCAAAAATTATTCAACATTACCATAATATTCCTGAAGAACAACATATATGGAAGTCCATTGACAGCCATACTGATTGTTATTTCTGTATCAGCAACTTTATTAAAGAAAAAGTAAAACTTATCTTTCATACGGATGAAAAGAAAGCGAAAGTCTTTTATAACTGTATAAATACGAGTCGGTTTTATCGTACAGAAAGTACTCAACGCGAAGCCTTGAAAGAACAAATAGGACTGAGAAAAGATGATTTTGTTGTGATATATACCGGTCGTTTGCAGGCATATAAAGGTGTAAAAGAATTATTGAAGGGTTTTAGCCATATAAATGAAAAGAATATAAAGCTGTTGATTGTTGGTGGTTCCTTTTACTCTGGAGGGAAAAAGAACAAATTCATAAGGGAGCTTGAAAAAATTGCTAATGGGATGGACAATAAGCCTATTTTTACAGGATTCGTCCCGTATGAAACAATTCCCAATTATTATGCAATAGCTGATGTAGCGGCAGTTCCTTCATTGTGGGAAGAGCCGTTTGCCTTGACCGCATTGGAAGCGATGGCATCCGGTTTGCCGGTATTAGCGACTAAGACTGGCGGGCTTCCTGAAGTAGTGGATGATAGTTGTGCCATCCTATTAGATAAGGATAATCATTTGCCAAGGAATATTGCACAGTCCATTTTGCATTTATTTGAAGACCACGAACTTCACCGAAAAATGTCCATTGCTTCATTCCATCGAGCTGCAAAATTCAAAATTGATAATTATTGGAAGAATTTTAATCAACTAATTAATAACATATGACATCTTATTTAAGCAAAAAAATAGCATTTTTTCATGCATTTGGAGTTCTTTTGGTATTGCCGATTCATACGATATTTCCCTGTACTGATAGCTTTGGAACTGTAAGGCATTTACTGGTTCTTTTATGCCGTTCTTTTCAACCGATATATTTTGGATTGGCTGGTTATCTGTTTTTTATCGGAGTTTTAGGGGGGAATTGTAAAGACAAAATACTAAAAAGAATAAAAACTCTATTGGTCCCATATCTTATATGGAATGTTTGGGTGGCCATATTGATGATCGCACTATATTATTGGGGCATAGATGCTCCTATCGTATCTAACTTTGAAGAACATCTTGGTAGTTACTCCTTACTCAGTGTATTGAAGTATATTTTTTGGACGCCAGTCGCCGGTCATTTATGGTTCATCAGGGATTTGATGTTGGTGTCCATATTATCATTGCCTTTATATTATGTTCTCCGAAACAACAAATGGTATACTTTAATCATCTTATGCCTTATTGCTCTACTTACTTATCAAGTTCAATTTGCTTCTTTATTTTCTTTTGCTGTTGGTGGGTATTTGTCAATAAACAAAGTAGACATTCAAAAAATAAAAAATGGAATTGTCATAGTTGCAGGAATTTTGCTCATGGCTTTGTTTGTGATTTTTGCTTGTATGAAACGAGAATGCAATGCAATACCTGTAATGTCATGGGGAACAGCAATATTGCTATGGGTACTGTATGATAAGATTATCCCAAATGATTCTTCTTTTGATATAACGCCTTGGAGAAGTTATTTTTTCTTCATCTATCTATTTCATAATCCATTTTTGAACATCATATGTGCATACGCATCGAAAATGTTACCTAATACATTCCTTTCAAATTCATTAGTTTTCATTTTATCCCAGTTGACAATTGTATTCATATCATTGCAATTGGGTAAATTCATGAATGTTCATACTCCACGATTATATGCAATTATAACTGGAAACAGGAAACGTTGATGTAGGCAAGAAATACTTGCCTCATATAGATTCTCATATTTTGGGTATTTAATAATATTGATTTCAATTTAGTTTAGTATAAATATGAATATCGGATTTCTACATCGCATTTGGCCAGTCTATGGTGGAGGGGAAACCGTAACCAAATGTTTGGTTAACGAATTGGTTAAACGGGGTCATGAAATTTTTGTGATTTACACAAAAAGATCTGTTCAACAAGATTTAGAGTTGGATGAAAGAATCCATCAAATACAACTTCCCAATATATCCTATGATGAAAATTCATCGGAATTTTTTGTAAAATTCAACATGGTGAAAACAGTCAATTCCATAACAAAGGAGATTGTCATTCAAAACAAAATAGATATATTGATAAACCAATGGTGGCCTGTGGAGTTTATTGATAGAGTTAGAAATGAAACGGGAGTCAAAGTCATAAAATGCCTCCACATGGATCCTGACACACATAAGGTTTTCAATCTTTTTGGTATAGCTGGAAAGTTGTGGTCGACAGTCCTACCTTTGTATAGAGCCGTAGAAAAAAGGAAACATCTGTATTCATTGGATAAATATCTCACTCATTCCGATTTATTGGTATTTCTTGCCCCATCTTTTCTACAGTTTTATAGGAACAAGCGAAAATCAAAGAAAAAAATAATCCAGAAAACTGATTTCGTTTTTAATCCATTGGTTTATCAAGTGAAAGAACCTATAGAATGGGAGTTAAAAGAAAAAACAGTTTTGTATGTAGGACGTCTGTTGGAAAAGCACAAACAGGTTTCTCGAATCTTAAGAGTGTGGAAATATATTGAAGCAAATGTAGACTTGAAAGATTGGAAACTACAAATCGTTGGAGATGGACCAAGCAGACCACTTTATGAACAAATAATAAAAGGACTTGGGCTAACCCGTGTTTCATTGGAAGGTTATCAAAATCCATTACCATATTACAAGAAGTCGTCTTTGTTTGTGATGACTTCAGCCTATGAAGGTTTTCCCATGACATTGGTAGAGTCGCAACAAAATGGCGTAGTTCCTATCGCAATGGATTCTTACACATCTTTGCATGACATCATCATAAACGGTGAAAATGGTATGATAGTACCTGACGGTAATATTGAAGCGTTTTATCTAACCATATCATCTTTAATGACTGATGAAAGCAAGCGCCAACAGATGGCTGAAGCTGGATTGAAAAGTTGTAAACAATACCATGTCTCTCGTATAGTTGATAAATGGGAGAAAATATTTAGCCGCCTTTAATTTTAATTTATTATATCAATGAAAAAGGTCTTATTTATTACATACGGGAATCCAGAAAAGGCTTCTCGTGGGGATGATTTGTATTCGTGGAATATAATCAATAGCATAAAACACTGTAAAGATGTATATCTTCATGTCGTTTCATATTACGAAGAAGCAAAAGATAAGGAGAAAAATTATTCTTTACTTGAGAAAACCGCTGATAAGTTGACATACGTACCGTTCGTTTACAAAAACATTCTTGCTATAGGCTTTTCTAAATATCCGGCAATGATTGCGAACAGAAGGACACCACAAATGATAAAAACGGTACAGGATATTCTTGAGAATGAGGAATATGATGTCATTATCGTTAATATGTTCAGGCTTTCATATTTAATTGAATATATTCAAAAATATAAAGGTAAGAAAGTATTTATATCGCATAATGTCGAATCCCAATTATCTCAATCTACTTATAAATATCAGCACAACTGCATAAAAAAGCTGGCTTATTATATAGATTACCTAAAGACAAGACATTACGAGAAAAAGTATCTTGCAAAATTTGACACTTTGACCACAATCTGTGATGTAGATAAAGAATTATTTTCTGCAATTTTACCATCCAAACGCATTGAGGTTCTACCTCCCGTAATAGATATGAATGGCTGTGGTATTTCCACAGACAATGTTCAAGATAAGTTTATCCTTTGTGGCGCTTTTCATTGGGAACCGAAATTTATCAATCTTCAGTTATTGCTACACGCACGTAACATTTCCTTGTTTAAGGAAAACGGCTATGACTTAATGATTGTCGGCCGGGCAAATAAGAAAGATGTAGAGTATATTAATCAACACTATGAAGGAATACACATGACCGGAACGGTTGATTCTGTTCTTCCATACTACGAAAAAACCCGAATATCTATCGTGCCAGAGTTGGTAGGAGGCGGATTCAAGTTGAAGATTGCCGAAGCAGTCCAATTTGGAAAGCCGATTGTTGCGATCAAAGGCAGTGTGACAGACAGAACAATGGTTCCTGGGAAACATTATATTGAAGCTGAAACATTTGAAGAACTTATTACTAAATCTATTGATTTAATGCGAAATAAACCTTTACAAAGCAAACTTGTTGAAAATGCTAAAGCTCTGTTTCAGGAAAGATATAGTATATCTTATGCTGTAAGTGTTATCAATAAATTAATATAATAGATAGTTTCTGGTGTATAGGCTTCCCATTATTAATTTCCTGCGTGGCTACTCTATCTTTACTATCGTGTTAATGCACCTACTGCAAAATTATTCGTTACCAGCTTGAGCAATGAAAGCCACATCGTTTGGCGGTGTTGGTGTACTTGTGTTCATTTTGTGTAGTGGTTTTGGTCTGTACCTTTCTCACTTGAACAGACCTTTAGGCTATAAGGATTTCCTTTGGAAAAGATTTGGTCGGATTTATTGGCCGATGGCTATCGTATGCCTAGCAACTGCGGCATAGATGCTTTATCAGGAGAAAGAAGTGTTGATGCCGCTGTTAGGTAATCTTTTTCTCTTCAAGATGTTTGTACCGGAACAGGAAAGCTCCACGGGTGGGCAAATGTGGTTCATATCCACCATCATCCAATTCTACATTGCCTGGCTTCTGATTGTAAGGTTAATAAGCCTTAATCGGGAGGTATTGGATAGCTCTCGCTATCAGTCTTTTGTGACCAACCATTGTGGGGCTGTTAGGATTTGGTGAGGAATGGGCGTGGAACAGTTTCTTCCTTCAATACCTATGGGAGTTCTGCTTGGGCATGAAGTTAGCGGAATGGTATGTCAAGCGTCCTTTCGTATTGAAGATTCCGAAGTGGAAGTTTCTCCTTCCAACTTGTTTGTTGGGACTCGCTTTGACAGGCGTTATGGGATGGGCAGGATTTCCGTGGAGATTGTATAACGACATTCCTTCTCTGATTGGATATACTTCATTGGCCTTGATAGTGTATAAAATAGGGATAGAACCGCTTAACCGTTTTTTCAGTTATACGAACAGATTCTCATACGAATGGTATCTGGTACACATATTGGTGTTTCAAGTGGTGATGACGGCGATGAAAGGCAAGATAGCACCGTTCGCAGAAATTGCATTGTGCTTACTGCTTTCTTATGTGATAGCCATGGGATATGCCCGATTTTTAGTCCAGCAAATTAGATAATCATCATATAGTATGAATAAGAAAAAAACTAAAATCTGCCTGGTCAGTTCCTGCGGCGGTCACTTCATGGAACTGATGCAACTGCTTCCGTTGGTGCAAGGCAAGCGGTATTACATCGTCACGGAGAAGAATGTCGCATCAACCGAAGCGGTGAAGAAGCATCCGCATCATTACTTGGTGCAACAAGAACGTGGAGGGATAAGTTTCCTCTTCAAATTTGGATGGAACATCATTCTTTCGTTTATTTATTTCATCATTGAAAGGCCGACTACGGTAATAACCACAGGAGCAGGTGCTTCATACCCAACCTGTATGTTCGCACGGCTGTTCAAGCGACGGATTATCTATGTGGAAAGCTTTGCCAAGCTGGATAGTGAATCAGTAACAGGCAAGATGGTTTATCCGTTTGCCGACTATTTCTTCGTACAGTGGCCGGAAATGAAGAAAGTTTATCCGAAAGCCATTTACAGCGGGAGCGTTTATTGATTGTTTATACAAGTGACTTCCCGGGAAGGTCACTTTCGTTCTTTGACTTATTGGAATTATGGACAAGATTAAATTGTTTGTTCCTTTGGGAACACAGAAGTTCCCATTTGGACGCATCATCACAGCCTTGAACCTATTGGTAGACCAAGGCAAATATAAAGCTGACGAGATAGTGATGCAATCGGCACTCTATCCGGTGAAACCGAAGTTCACACATTTCGGGCTGATTCCCCACGAGGATTTCGACCGTTATATGCAAGAAGCAGAGGTGGTGGTTACTCATAGTGGTGTAAACTCCATTATATCTTGTATGGAAATGGGCAAGCCATTGGTTGTCTGCCCTCGCTTGCATGAATTTAATGAGCATGTGGACAACCATCAAATGGAAATAGCCTCGCTCATGCATGACAAGTATGACGTGCTGATATGTACGGATATGAAGGATTTGCCGGGTCTGATAGAACAGGCAAAAACTCATAAATACAAGCCGTGGGTCAGTCACAAGGAAGAATTGTTGGATGCAATCAGAGGGCTGATAATCTAATAGTTTCTCAGCAACGGTTGTAATGGCATTAAAAAGATACATAGCATTAGTTATTGGAAATAGTCATTATGATGAAGAATTAAAGGACGAAGGGATTAATGAAGTGCTGCGGTATGGC
>ERZ779937.673-NODE-673-length-12497-cov-2.967369_pt1 | contig 12497 bp, 9 predicted proteins | sample MGYA00511185_ERZ779937 | MGnify/ENA primary metagenome ERZ779937 (study PRJEB29588, sample SAMEA2147216) | human gut metagenome | biome: human gut; feature: human-associated habitat; material: faeces | place: Denmark | collected 2008/2010 ... | reverse complement strand
CCCCGCCTCTCTCCATGAGCTTTGCGAGTGCTACGCTTGCAACTACAGGGATTACGATGACGCCTGCTTCTTTCCACATATCCATGTACTTTGCAGGGTTTCCTGCGCCGGTGGTGACTACCTTTACCTTTTCCTCGGCGATGATTTTTGCTATCTCATCGGCCTCCGGATTCATAAGCATGAGGTTGACTCCGAACGGCTTATCTGTCTCCTTCTTTGCAGCGACTATCTGCTCCTTTACCCATGAAGCCGGGGCTCCGCCTGCTCCGATGATGCCAAGTCCGCCTGCATTGGACACAGCGCTGGCAAGCTCATGGGTTGCTACCCATGCCATGCCACCCTGAATGACCGGATATTTGATTCCAAGAAGCTTTGTTATTCTTGTCTCCATGTCTTTTAAGCCTCTACACCTTTGTTCTTAAGATACTCAATGATGTCGTTTACTGTTGCGATTTTCTCTAAATCCTCTGAAGGGATTTCTACTCCGTACTCCTCCTCGAGTGCCATTACAAGCTCGAAAAGATCTAATGAATCTGCCTCAAGATCCTCCTTGAAGTTTGACTCTAATTTGATATCATCCTCGTCGATTCCTAACTGATCTGCTACGATTTCCTTGATTTTCTCCAACATATTTCTGTTCTCCTTTTTCTGTGTTTATTTTCGGTTTTGTGTGCTGGTATATTTGCACTAGTTTGCATGTCAAATATTTTCATTATCAAATCATTTGACAGTGAAAGTATATCACATTTAAAATAGTTGTCAAGTCAAAGTATTTTTATTTTTCATTTTTTATATGGTACGGGAGCAGGCGGGCAGAAAATTACCCATCCAAAACGTCTCCTACCAGCAGCCAAGAGGCTGTAAGAATTGTAAGTCAGGTTTTCTATGCCTGACGCAGCCGGCTTTTACGCGCCGTCCTTGGCGCGGTAACGCCTCGCCCGTGCTTCCATGCACGTGCGCTGCTGTGTACCTATTACAATTCCAACAGCCTCTAAGCAGCTTCGTACAAACTCATTGGATGGGCAATTTTCTGCCCGCCTGCTCCCTTACACTGTGACAATAATATACACTAAAAAACAGACTGTAATTATGAGTGGTCAGCTCAATTTTACAGTCTGCTCTATATTAATCTCTCAAACACCCAACCGGCACAACCCGAACTCCTGACTCCGTGGTATATGCCATGGTTGCATTTGCGCAAATCACAATCAGTGCCGATGGTTCTTTATATACATCACGTGGATGTTCTTCTTTTTCCAATGCTTTCTCATTATATTTTAAGATAATATCCTTGAATCGCAGCAAGGATTTTTCCGCTTCCGGAATCTTGTTCACTCCGGTTTTTATTTCAATAAGCGCATAACGGCCGTCCTCCAACTGATAGACTGCATCTGCTTCTACGCCCATATCATCTGTATAATGCATCACTCTGGCATTGTGCTTTTCAGCAAATACAAGTAAATCTCTAAGCACCATATTTTCAAATACATGCCCAAATAGATCCAAATCGTTGATAAAATAGTCCGGATTAACACCAAGCGCAGCCAATCCTATAGAGGGATCAACAAATATATGCTTTTTGGCAGCTCTGATAGCTGTTTTCGAACGCAAATGCGGTGTCCAGGCATCTATATCCTTTACAACATACAATAGCTCCAGAGCATCTATATATGAAGAAAGCGTTACATCTGTAACATTCTGTGTGGCTTTTACATCTGAAAATATATTCTTGCGTTTTGCTGTAGTAGCCATATTTCTGGCATACGACCAAAGCAGTGTCCTTGCCCATTCCGGATTTCTGTTTACTCCATCAATCGCTGATATGTCTTTCTGATAAATCTGCCTATAATAATCCTTAGCTATTTCAAGCTTTGCACTGTCCTTTGAAAGTGCCATGCATCTCGGCCATCCACCTCTACAGACCGCAAAAAACAAATCCTCAAGCTTTATATCTGTGGTAAGTCCATCAATATCATATGCTTCATCTTCTAATAATTTAAACAACGATATGCTTCCGTTTGATTCTCCTGTCTCAAACAAAGTCATAGGGTACATCGTAACCTCTGTTATTCGTCCTGTACCTGTATGGGGTGTATTAATCTTCTTACTTGATGAGCCTGTCAGATAAAACTCTCCTACACTCTCCGGATTGTCATCGCACGCTTTTCTTATTGTTCCCCATATCTTTGGGGCATCCTGCCACTCGTCAAACAGTATTGGCTTAGGATTCTTTAAAAAGAGCTTAGGTGCAGTTTCTGCTACTGCAAGATACCCCTCTCTCTTGTCTTCATCCTGAAATTCAATAACAGTTTTACATCGTTCTCTTGCTGTTCTTGTCTTTCCACATCCTTTTGGTCCTGTGATGCTCACTGCATTAAATGCCTCTGTTTTTCTATCTATCACATCATCAACAATTCTGCTTATATATTCCATAAATATCTGCTCCCTTCATGGTTATTATACCATTTAATTCACAGATTATACAAGGTTATTTTATGTTTTTCGAGTGTTTTGTTTTGTATTTTTCTAATGTTTTATTTTATATTTTTCGAGTGTTTTATTTTACTTTTTTCGAATACTAAAAAGAGCAGGACAAGTATTTCTACCTATTCTGCTCTTTTTTACATATTTTAATTATTTAAATATAGATTATCTACCGGCTGTTCGCCATCTGCTTCACATAGTCGAGCGCCTTCTTAACCGGTGGGATTGATATCACTATGATTGTGATAATTTCCTCTACTGCAAGGTATGAGCCGTTGTAGGTCACTGAATATATGAGCGCATCTATCATCTTGTTTCCTATCATGACAGGTGCGTATGCTGCAAAGAACACAACTCCCGACAGCACCGCAAAGAAAATCTACTGGGCTGCTCCGCCTCCGGTGGTACCACCGGTAGCTCCACCTGTGCTGTCCCCGGTGTTTCCACCTGTATTACCACCGGTGTTACCACTATTTCCACCTGTGTTGCCACCGGTGTTTTCTCCGGTATTTCCGCCTGTGTTGCCACCGGTGTTTTGTCCACCATTTCCGCCTGTGTTACCACCGTTGTTTTCTCCGGTATTTCCGCCTGTTGTTCCGTCTGTATTGTCTCCGGTATTTCCACCTGTGTTGCCACCAGCAGCATCTGTCTTATTCGTGTCTGTTGTTGTCTTATCCGGTGTGGTGGTTCCTGCATCAGGTGTGGTCACAGTCTGATCTGTAGGATTATTCTGCGTCTGGTCATCGGCAGGTGTATCCTGTGTCTCCTGGCTGTCCTGATAATCATCCGATATTTGGGCATATGGCAGGAAATCTATTGGTGTGAGGTCAGCATGTATCTGATCCATGTAGTTCTTCCATATTTCTGCCGGGTAAGAGCTTCCTGTCAGTTTTTTGACTGTCTCAGGCATATCGCAGCCTACCCATACACATGTGGTGTAGTATCTGGTAAAGCCACAGAACCAGCCATCCTTCTTATCGTTTGTGGTTCCGGTTTTGCCGGCGCAAGGCATGCCATTGTCCAGATTAGCGCTACGTCCGGTTCCTGATTTCATAACATCTGTCATGACATCTGTCATCATACGCGATGCTGTCTCTGTATATATGACGGTGTCCTTCTGTGATGATGTATATATGATATTGTTGTCAGAATCCACAATCGACTTAATACATGTCGGATTCCTGTACATTCCATCGTTCTCAAGTGTTGAATATGCAGATGCCATCTCCAGTGTGGATACACCTGTTGTAAAACCTCCAAGTGCTGTTGCTGTGACATAGTCATCCTTTACAATATTGGTAAAATTCATATCCTTGAGATACTGTAAGCCTACCTTTGGTGTGAGCTCATCATATAGCTGCCATGCTACAGTATTCAGTGACTTTTGAACGGCAAACCTGATAGTCACATCACCGTAATATGAATCACCCGAGTTAGACGGTCCTCCATCAAACTTGTGGTCATTTACGATGGTATCCGGTGTCTTACCACGCTCAAATGATGGTGTATACACAATGAGCGGCTTGATTGAGCTTCCCGGCTGACGATGGCTTTGGAAAGCACGGTTTAGCGTATGACTGACCGCATCCTGGCTTCGTCCACCAACTATTGCAACCACCTCGCCTGTGTCGTTGTCTATACAGGTTGCAGCACTCTGCAGCTTAAATGTTCCATCATCGGTCGTGTCTGTAAAGTCCAAAAGCGTCAGGTCAATTGAATCCTGAAGCTGCTGCTGCATAGTCAGATCAATTGATGTATAAATCTTATAACCGTCTGAGTAGAGCTTTTTCTGACAATATGAATACATCTCATCATATGAAGCATCATACTCCTTTTCTTCATCGTCTGAGTCAAAGTAATACTTGAACTTGAAGCCCTCATTCTCCATGAGCGCCCTCGTAGCGCAGTAATATGCATAGGTATCCACATAATTGTACTTGACCGTGTCATCCTTCTCAGGCATGTTGAGGGTTATCTCCTCGTTTATGGCGGCCTCATATTCCTGCTGTGTGATTTTGCCATCTTCCCTTAGATTTTTCAATATGAGATTGCGACGTGTCAATGTATGATCCTTGTTGTTTATCGGGTCATAGTATGTCGGGCTGTTCGGAATCGCACACAAAAAGGCAGTCTGCGACAAATCAAGATCCGAAAGCTCACAGTTAAAATAGCCATGGCACGCTGCCTGAATACCATAATATCCGTTCATGAAATAGACATTATTCAGGTAGAACTCCATAATATCGTTCTTGGAATATTTCTTTTCAAGCGCCATCGCTATGAACATTTCCTTGACTTTTCGCTGCCAGTTCTTGTTCGTATCCAGATAAATATTTCGGGCGAGCTGCATCGTGATGGTACTGCCACCCTGGGTAATTCTCTTGTTTTTTATAATTGACTTTGCGGCACGCACTATTGCCTTTAGGTCCACACCATTGTGCTTATAGAACTTCTTGTCCTCGATACTGACCATGCAGTTTACGAAGTTCTGCGGTATATCCTCATACTTCACATAGTCAGCCTTTTTGGTAGTGGCCGTCTCTGATATCTCATCACCGTTTGTATCGTAGAGTGTACTCGTGCGCGCCGGTAAAAATGTGTTTTTGTCAGATTTCTGCACGAGCTCTACTGCCTCTGAGTGAAGCTTCGCCACCTTGTCTGCATAGCCTCCAAAGTAATAAAAGCATAATCCACCAAGTATCAGTACCATCAGAAAAATCTGAAGCTTTATGAAAAACCAGAAAACGCGATGCTGCTTTTTCTTCTTTTTCTTTTTCTGTTTTGCCATTTCTAAACGTTACCTCCAAACTATCGGTATACCATTGTATATCGGCATACTTTATAGATAATTGACAACTATATCCAATATGTACTGTCTATTATACTACAATGCCTCCACATCAGATAATTAATAATTGCTTAATTTTCTATTATACCTTTATAGCACAAAAGGAAGCTAATTGCTCCCTTTATCAAGCTATTTTACATCTTTATTACTGTTGTAGTCAAGTAAATAGTTTTTACAATGCTTTTCGCTATCTCTAGCCAAGCTGGTCAGCCAGAAATTCTGCTGCTGCACCCGCCAGCTTTTCGGCAATCTCAGGCTTATCGGATTTTTCATCGTAAGCACACAGTATAACGGCTCCCGCACTATCACCATCATGCACTATTACTGCTATTGCCTGCGCTTCACAGTCAGCTTTATCGTCCTTTACCACAGGTATCAGGGTATCGTCTTTTTTACTGTACAATGCACTTTTTCTCTTATCCATAATATTCTCGAGCTCTTTTGACAAAGCCTTGCCTATATAATTATTGTGGTTTTTGCCGGCCGCCGCTATTATCTCATCCCGGTCTGCCACACATACCATGGCTCCTGTTACCTTTGACAGGCTCTGCGCATATGCCTGTGATATATTCTTCAGGCTTCCAACCTGCGAATATTTCTTTAGCACTATCGTCTCGTCCGCATCCATATATATTTCCAGTGGGCTTCCCTCTTTTATATGCAGCATCCTGCGAAGCTCCTTTGGTATGACTATTCTGCCGAGGGAATCTACTCTTCTGGTCAATCCTGTGATTTTCACTTTATTGTCCTCCGGTTACTTTTTTGCATTTGCATTCATGCTTTGGAGGTAGTATATGGGAATTTGAATAAAATATACATTCTGTATGCACTGATACATTGCTCTTTCATAATAGCTTTTATAATGTCACAGTATGTTTTGAATTTGATAAGATATCTATATCCATCAGCTCACGTTCATCTGCGATATCCACATATACACAGTCATACTTCTTTGCCACACTTCTGCCACCCTTATCACCCTCCAGTGATAAAAGCTGCGGGATAAGCGATGAATGAAATACACACGGATTACCTACGGTATCTCCACAGCGAAGTGAAAAAACTGATTTCATATTTCCTTTATTTTCAAGCACTTTATCTATTAATTTAATCACGCTTTGACTTTTTAAATATGGCTGGTCAGCTACTGCAAACATGTAGTAGTCCTGCATACCAGTCTTTTTCTGCTCCTGCACCGCCATAATTCCTGCTTTTATGGTGTAGGCTATGCCTTTTTCGCTGTCAGGACTTAAGACTGCATGGCAATCGGGGATAGATGAGCAGTAGTCCAGTATTTCCCGGTAACGCGTAACGACGGTTATATCTATGACCGGGTTATTCGATTCTGCATTTTTTATCTTTTTTCCAGCCTTATTTAATTTATTATATCTATCTTTAATTTCTACCAAACGTTCAAGCAGATGCCTGTACATAGGTTTTCCATCCAGCTCATAAAACAGCTTGTTACTTCCAAAACGGCGGCTGTTTCCAGCCGCCATGTATATGATATGAATCATTTCACTCTAAGGTCCTTTTCGTGCCAGTCAGGGTCTGCCATTCCCATAAGTATTTTCTCTGGGGTAAACGGAACTGTCCTGTGCCATACGCCTGTTGCGCGATAAATGGCATGTGCCAGCGCAGGAGCCGGTGTATTGATAACTATCTCGCCGATTGACTTGACTCCAAATGGGCCTGAAGGCTCATAGCTTGTCTCAAATTCGACGTTGATATGTCCCACATCCTGTCGTGTCGGTATCTTGTACTGCATGAAATCATTTTCTGCGATTTTACCACCGGCATTGTAGGTGACATTCTCATAAAGTGCCATGCCGATTCCCTGACCTATGCCACCCTCTGTCTGTACACGCGCAAGGTTTGGATTGACCGGGATTCCACAGTCCACGACAGCCTGATAATCAAGTATTTTAACTGCTCCTGTCTCCTTATCAAGCTCTATCTCGACCATGCCTACCATGTATGGTGGCGGTGAGACAGGTGATGAATATGTGGCGGTGACATCTACAGGTATCGTGTTGTTGACCTGTGATTTTGTTGCTATATCGGAAAGACTTACGGAAACTGCCCCATTGTCTGCACCGTCCGGATTTATGATATACACCTCTTTACCGTCGAAATCCACCTCTGATGCAGTACAGCCCAGCAGCTGTGCACCGATTTTCTTTATATTTTCACGAAGCTCAAGTGCTGCATTCTGTGTGGCCATTCCTGTGATATAGGTGGTTGATGAAGCATATGAACCCGAGTCATAAGGAGAAGCATCTGTATCCGCTCCAAACACTGTTATATCATCCGGCTCGCAGTCAAGTACCTCAGCCGCCATCTGCGCAAGTATTGTATCACAGCCTGTTCCCATGTCTGCCGCGCCTATCATCATATTGTAGGTGCCACAGTCTGAAAGCTTTAAGGTACACGATCCGACATCTACATTTGATATGCAGGAGCCCTGCATTGCAAGTGCCATGCCTGCCGCACGAACCTTGCCATTTCCCATATCGCGGACAGGATACTTTTCTGCCCAGTGGAAATTGTCCGCGCAGTGCATTATACATCTGTCAAGTGCACATGCATTTGCTGTCTCGCCAAAATATGCCGGCATAAACATGCCCTCGCGTACAATATTTTTCAAACGAAGTTCAACCGGGTCTATATGCAGCTTTTCTGCGAGCTCATTGACGGTTGATTCAAGTGCAAAGATACCCTGTGTGGCTCCATAGCCTCTGTATGCTCCTGCCGCCTGCACGTTTGTATACACAACATCGCACGAAAATCTTGTTGCCTCGCAGCCTCCTGTATAAAGTGGAAGCGATTTATGACCGGAAAGTCCTACTGTTGTAGTGCTATGCTCTCCGTATGCTCCACCATTTGACAGCGTATAAAGATCTATCGCCCTTATATGACCATCTTTCATCGCTCCAAGACGCACGGTAACTTCCATCTCATGACGCGGTGACGCGATAGTCTGACACTCTTTTCTGCTGTAGATTATCTTGCTCGGACGTTTTGTCTTCCAGGTAACAAATGCCGGATACACCTCACAGACTGCTGTCTGCTTGGCACCGAAACCGCCTCCGATACGCGGCTTTTCAGCACGCACCATGGACTTTGGAATGTCGAGTGCATTTGCCAGTATTCGGCGCAGGTGGAAAACTATCTGTGTTGAGCTGATACAGTGAAGTCTGCCGTATCTGTCTATCTCACAGTATGCCCTGCAGGTCTCCATATATGCCTGCTGCGCTGCCTTTATGCGATATGTGTGCTCAATAATCTCATCGCACTCTGACAGAATTTTCTCCACGTTTCCATGCTCATCCTCCTCGTGATGAATGAGATTGCGCTTTACATCGCCTGTATCTATGCTGGATGACCAATCATCCTCAGGATGCACGAGCACCTTGTTGTCCAGCGACTTTCTGAAGTCAAGCACCGGCTCAAGCACCGTGTACTTTACTTTTATCATGTTAAGAGCCTTGTCCACCGCCTTTTCAGATTCTCCGACCACTATAGCTACGGCGTCACCTACGCTTCTCACATGGCGGTCAAGGATTAATCTGTCATATGGTGACGGCTCCGGAAATGTCTGGCCTGCGATAGAAAAACGCTTTTTCGGAACATCCTCCCAGGTGTATACTGCGACCATGCCCGGCACCTTAAGAGCGATATCTGTCTTTACATCCTCGACAATTGCATTTGCATACGGGCTTCTAAGAAGCTTTATGACAAGCGCATCACGCGGTGTGATGTCATCGGTAAATACCGGCTTTCCGAGTAAAAGCTGGCTCGAGTCCTTTTTAGGTATACATTTTCCAACCGCGTGGTAATCCCTTCTGGCGCGGTTGAAGCTGTTTTCATTAGTTTGATTTGTGCTCATCCTGCCACTCCTTTCCGATATCCTCTCCATAGACGCCTGCCTCAAGATTAAGAGGTGCGCCCTCTTTCTTACTGTTTAAGAAATTTCTGATTGAGCGCAGCTGACTCTGATATCCTGTACAACGGCACAGATTTCCTGAAAGATATTCAAGAATTTCCTCATCAGTCGGGTCCGGATTTTCTCTCAGAAGCGCCACAATATTTACAATATAACCCGGATTACAGAAGCCGCACTGATCCGCTCCCTGTGCAGCAAAAAATCCTGTAAACTGCTTAGCTTCCTCGTCTATAGATATTGCTCCACAGCCTGAAACACAACAAGTACCCATACCTCTTGCAACTACAGCAGCGTGTGATGTCATACCTCCCCTTACTGTAAGTATGCCCTGTGAAGCGTGCATACCTTCTATATCCTCTGGAGATGTCTCAAGTCTTACAAGGATAACTCTTTCTCCCTTGCCGCCTTTTCCAAGTTCCTTGGCTTCTTCGGCTGTAAATACTACTTTACCTGCGGCAGCTCCAGGAGATGCTGGAAGTGCTTCTCCAATAACTTCCCCTGCCTTAAGTGCATCAGTATCAAACATTGGGTGTAATAACTGGTCTAAAGACTTAGCTTCTATTCTCATTACTGCTTCCCTAGGTGTTATCATTCCCTCATCTACAAGATCACACGCAATCTGGATAGCCGCCTGTGCAGTTCTCTTGCCGTTACGTGTCTGCAAGAAATACAATTTGCCTTCTTCTATAGTAAATTCCATATCCTGCATATCTTTGTAGTGGTTCTCAAGCTTCATTGCAAGTTCCATAAACTGTGAATAACACTCTGGAAGGTCTTTCTCAAGCTGTGTTATTGGCTGAGGTGTTCTGACACCAGCAACTACGTCCTCGCCCTGTGCATTGATAAGATATTCTCCGTATATTCCCTTAGCACCTGTAGATGGATTTCTTGTAAATGCTACACCAGTTCCTGATGTATCACCCTTATTACCAAATACCATAGTCTGTACATTAACCGCTGTTCCCCAGTCGCCCGGAATATCATTCATTCTTCTGTATACAATTGCCCTAGGGTTGTCCCATGAACGGAATACTGCCTTAACTGCTTCCATAAGCTGAACCTTAGGATCCTGTGGGAACTCTTCACCCTTCATAGCTTCCTTGTATACAGCCTTAAATCTTACAATAAGTTCTTTTAAATCATCTGCTGTAAGCTCTGTATCATATACAACACCCTTATCAGCCTTAACTTCATCTATAATCTTCTCAAAATATGACTTAGGAACTTCCATAACAACATCTGAGAACATCTGTATAAATCTTCTATATGAATCATACGCAAATCTTGGTGTAGAGTAAAATAAAGACAGTTGTTTAAAAAACGTATTATATGCGTGGTAATGGAGGAACATTATGGAATTAAATAATAAAAAGGTAATGGTAGTTGGTACTGGAATAAGTGGAATCGGTGCTATAGACCTTCTTAACAAAGCTGGCGCAGACTGTATTATATATGACGGTAACGAAAAGCTTTCAAGGGAAGATATATCAAAGAAACTTAAAGGCAATAAAGCAGAGATTATTATTGGAAAGCTGCCAGAGGATATAACTAATCAGGTCGACCTTCTTGTAATAAGTCCGGGCGTTCCGGTTGACAGTCCTATTGTTGAACAGTTTAAGAAAGCAGAAGTTCCAGTATGGGGCGAGATAGAACTTGCATATAATTATGATAAAGGCAGAATAATTGCCATAACAGGTACTAATGGCAAGACAACAACTACAGCTTTGGTAGGACAGATAGTGAAAGCCTATAATGAGAAGACATTTGTTGTTGGAAATATAGGTAATTCATATACGGGAGAAGTGCTTAATACAAGTAATGACTCTTATACAGTAGCAGAGATAAGCAGCTTCCAGTTAGAAACAATACACAAGTTCCATCCGGTTGTAAGTGCGATACTTAACATTACACCAGACCACCTTAACAGACATCATACAATGGAATGTTATTCCAAGACTAAAGAAAACATTTCTATGAACCAGACAAAGGATGATGTGTGTGTCCTTAATATGGAGGACGAAGAATTATACAGATTTGGAAGTGAGTGTCCAGCTAAGGTTGTATGGTTCTCAAGCAAGAGAAAGCCTGAGATTGGTGCATATGTTCAGGGAGATGATATAAGATATACAGATGGCACCACAGATGAGTTTATGCTTAATGTACACGATATGAACCTTCTTGGAACACATAACTATGAAAATGTATGTGCTGCTATAGCAATGACTAAGGCAGCAGGCATACCTGATGACATAATTGTACAGCAGGTAAAGAAGTTCAAGGCTGTAGAACACAGAATAGAATATGTAGCTACCAAGAATGATGTATGGTATTACAACGATTCCAAGGGAACTAATCCGGAAGCTTCTGTAAAAGCAATTGAGGCTATGGTAAGACCAACTATATTAATAGGTGGTGGTTATGATAAAGGCTCTGAATTTGATATGTATGTAAAAGCCTTCAAGGGCAAGGTAAAGAAGCTTGTTCTTATAGGCCAGACTGCTAATAAAATAGCCCAGACCTGTGATAAATACGGATTTAAGGACTATGTATTTGCTAATGATTTAAAAGAGGTAGTAGATATATGTGCAGCCAGCGCAGACAAAGGTGATGCAGTATTATTATCACCAGCGTGTGCAAGCTGGGGAATGTTTGATAATTATGAACAGAGAGGTGACATGTTCAAGCAATATGTCAATGAGCTTTAATTATGGCAAAGAAAAGAAGAAAAAGAAAGAATGGATTCTATTTTGATTACAGTCTTTTGTTTGTGCTTATATTCATTGTAGGTTTCGGACTTACAATGATATACAGTACAAGTTCTTACACAGCGCAGATTAATTATGGCAATCCGGAATACTATTTTAAAAGACAGCTTATATTTGACCTGTTAGGTTTTGCGTGTATGTTTTTTATAGCAAGATTTGTAGATTACCATATTTTAAAAAAGGCCGCTCCGTGGATATTTGTTATATCACTTTTAATGGTGTTAGCAGTTATTCCATTTGGACGTGAAAGCCACGGTGCTAAAAGATGGATATATATTGGTCCGATAAGCTTTCAGCCAGCAGAGCTTGTTAAGATAAGTGTTATTATTATGGCGGCGGCTAAGATGTGTGCGTCAGGAACAAAGATTAAAAAACTGTCACAGATAGCGAAAATATTTTTGGGCTGTGCAGTAATTCCGGCGGCTATGCTTTTTGGAATTACATCTAACTTAAG